>Ga0308157_10000254_pt1 | contig 205439 bp, 157 predicted proteins | sample PhyBR1_FD_201035 | JGI IMG/M metagenome (GOLD analysis project Ga0308157, IMG submission 201035) | Phyllosphere microbial communities from UC Gill Tract Community Farm, Albany, California, United States - DLSLB.R1 | ecosystem: Host-associated > Plants > Phyllosphere > Unclassified | place... | reverse complement strand
GGCGGCTTCGCCGCCGCGCCGAAACCCATAAAAATGAGCTCAAACAATTGCTGCAATCGTGGCTAGGAAAGGTGAATGGTCAATTGTGAATTTTAAAAACTAATCAATGACTCAAGAAGTGAAATTCAGTATTCAGTATTATTCACTCCTAAACCACCCCGTCAAAATTCTCAGGAATTTTGACACCCCGCCAGAGGAGGGGAATTATTGATGCTCATGTTTATTTTTTATATATAAGGTTCATACACTTTGCCTGTCGTCCTGAAGGAATCTAAACCAAGTAAACGCATTTATAAACCACGTTGAGATGCACAGCATGACAAGCTTGGTGGAAACATTGTGGAAATATTAAAGCATATAAAAGCAAAAAAGCCGGGAAATCCCGGCTTTATTTATGTTCAGTTTAAAAATTTAAACAGTTTCCAAAACATGGTCTACCTGCACTCTCCATCCGAAAGGATCTTCTGCAAGGTTGCTCTGAATATCAACAAGATCTTTTTTAAGAGCCACGGCATAGCTTTCTTCATCAGAGAGTCTCGGTAATTCAAGCTTTTCACCATTATATCCTAACGCTTCAAAAACCGTAGTTACCACTGCTGTTCCTACGCCCCAAACTTCTTTCAGGGTTCCGTTCTTTTGAGCTTCAATAACATCTGTTACTTTAATAGGTTCTATCTTTACTTCAATTCCTTTTTTTCTGGCCAGCTGAATGAAACTGTCTCTGGTAACTCCGTCCAGGATTTTTTCTGAAGTTGGCGGTGTATAGATGGTATCGTTGATTCTTACGAAAACATTCATCGTTCCGCTTTCCTCGAAATATTCGTGGGTAGCGTCATCTGTCCAGATGATCTGCTCATATCCTTCTTCAATCGCTAGTTGGGTTGGGTAAAAAGAAGCTGCATAGTTTCCTGCCGCTTTTGCAGAACCTACCCCGCCGCTTGCCGCTCTGGAATAGTGGTCTGAAATTTTTACGGAAACCGGTGCTGTATAGTAACTTTTTGCCGGTGTCGCTACAATAGCAAACATATATTTATTGGCTACTCTTGCTTTTAATGCTTCTTCTGTAGCGAAAATCAAAGGTCTGATGTATAAGGACATTCCTTCACCGGAAGGAATCCAGTCTCTGTCAATATCAACCAACGCTTTCAGTCCGTCAAGAAACATTTCTTCCGTAACTTCCGGCATGGCAAGACGTTTTGCCGACTTATTGATACGTTCAAAATTCTTTTCAGGCCTGAAAAGGAAAACCTGTCCGTCTTTGTCTTTATAGGCTTTCATACCTTCAAAACAAGCTTGTCCGTAATTTACACCCATCATGGCAGGAGTAAACATCAAAGGACCATAAGGAACCAATTTTACATCACCCCACTTCCCATCTTCATACTCACAGATGATCATATGATCAATAAAAGTATTACCGAAAGAAAAATTGTTTGGGTCGAATGTAGAAATCCGGGAGTTTTCAGTTTTTTGAATTATCATTTCTAAAATTTTTTATGATGTTCTACAAATTTAACATAATTTTCTAAATATAAAAATTTTAGAGTAATTTTGTAAAAAAATAGTTTGAAAAGAGAAATCAAGACCACAAACGACGGTAGTAAAACTTTGTTTATCAATGATTTAAATGAAAACTACCATTCACACCACGGTGCGCTTCAGGAAGCAGAACACGTGTTTATCAAAAATGGATTAAATCTGATAAATGATTACGAAATTAATATTTTAGAACTCGGTTTTGGAACAGGTTTGAATGTTTTGGTAACAATTAATGAATATTTAAAAACTGACAAAAATCATATCATCAATTATTTTACGCTCGAAAAATATCCCATAAATGAATCTGAAATTAACGATTTGGCCTATTTTGAGCTTTTTGATAACCCGGAATTCAAAAATATTTACCATAAAATTCATGAAGCCGAGTGGGAAAAACAGACTGAAATTATTAAAGGTTTTACGTTAAAAAAAATAGAATGTGATTTTTTCGACCTGAAAAACACAGACTTACCGAAAATCAACCTTGTGTATTTCGATTGCTTCGGGGCAAGAGTACAGCCTGATCTCTGGGAAAAACCCCTGTTTGAAATGGTTTCTGACAAAATGGCGGTTAACGGTTTATTAACAACCTATTCATCCAAAGGAAGCGTAAGAAGAATTCTTCAGGAGCTGGATTTTGACGTGGAAAAAAAACAGGGTCCTCCGGGAAAAAGGGAAATGATCAATGCGGTGAAGAAATAAAATAATGTAACAGTATAGCAATTGACCAATGTAATAATATATTCTTATAACAATCAGTCATTGGTACACTGTTATACTGATACATTAGTACATTCTATTTTATTTACCCAAAATTCTCTTTCCAGACTTTTTTCATTTGTGCATATTGCTCATCTGCTTCAGCTTCTTTCCATTTATTGAAAAAAATAGCTGCTGATTTTTCTTTTTCGGGGTCTCCGGTTCCGCGCTCTAAATTTTTATAATTGTTGTCTGCATCATATTTCCGGCCGCTTTTATAGTTGAAATACCGTCGCGCCCTGGTAAATCCCATCTGGAGATATTTCCGGGCCATGTCGGCTCCCACAAAATCGTTTTTACTGAGGTATTCTTTAAATAGTTCAAAAATTTTTTCCGAACTTTCTTCCGCAATCTCAGCATTTTTAAAGCGCCAGTATTTTCCTATCTCAGATTTATAAGGCTCACAGATCAGCACGCCCTGTTCTCCTTTTCCTACACGGTATTTTTCAGGGTGTTTTCTGTAGTCAATATCCGGTTTCCAGAAGTAACTGTCAGAGTTAAAATTAAGATAAGAGGGTTTTTGGTTTTTCATTTTTTTATTTTGCAAGCCTTATTCCCGTAAACTGCCATTTCAGATCCGGCTGGAAAAAATTCCGGTAGGTATTTCTGCTGTGTCCCGGCGGTGTAGCTACAGATGCTCCACGCAAAACCATCTGGTTGACCATGAATTTACCGTTATACTCTCCGACGGCTCCCGGTTCTTTTTTAAAACCTGGATACGGAAGATAGGCACTGTTGGTCCATTCCCAGCGCTTTCCCCATGAGAAAGCTGAAGAGGCGGCTTCCCATTCCTGCTCCGTGGGAAGGCGCATTGCTTTCCAGGCAGCATATGCAGAAGCTTCATAAAAATTAACATGGCAAAGCTCTTCATTAAGATCAACTTCCTGAAGTCCGCCTAAACTATAATACATCCACGTTCCGTCTATTTTGTGCCAATATAAAGGAGAAAGTGCATTGTTTTCCTTTACCCAGTTCCAGCCGTCCGCATGCCAGTATCTGAAATCCGAATAACCTCCTGCTTCCATGAATTCCAGATATTCTCCGTTGGTTACGAGCTGACTGGAAATTGCAAAATCATTCAGGTACACTTTATGTTTTGTCATCTCATTATCAAAGCAAAAGCCAAGTCCGTCGAAACCTATTTCGTAGATCCCTTCAGAAAAGCGAAGCATTCTTTTCTCTTTAACCGCTTTTTCAGCTTGCATACTGTCTTTTTTATAAGCAGGAAACAACGGATTGTGGCCCAATATGTATTTGATATCCGTAATTAAAAGCTCCTGATGCTGCTGTTCGTGATTTAAACCTAATTCCAGAAGCGGTACAATTGCGTCTTTCATGTAATGACTGTCCAGAAATTCATTCATTTTTTCATCCACATATTTCCTATAGCGATATACATCCGAAACGGAAGGCCTGCTCAGGTTTCCTCGGTCGGTACGGATCACTCTTGCACCAATGGTCTCGTAATAACTGTTAAATACAAAATTGTACTGAGGATCAAAAACTTCATACGAAGGAAAATTCGGAACTAAAATAAAGGTTTCAAAAAACCAGGTTGTATGTCCCAGATGCCACTTCGGTGGACTCACATCTACGATCGGCTGTACTACATAATCTTCAATTTCGAGAGGTCTGCAAATTTCTTCGGAACGTGCTCTTACATCCCGAAACTTTTTTACGAGGGATTTTGAATGGGTATTGATTTCCATATTGTTTGTTTTTATTTATTTACCTTCCAGATGCTGTCTACAAACCAATCTTTGGAGTCACTGATCGCTCCTGCTATCGAAAAGCCTGATTTTTCTGCCAGATGTTCTATATCTGATGTTGAAAATTTTTGTGAGACTTCCATATCAATAACTTCATTTTCAGCGAAATCAATAACTTCACCCGCAATTTTCACCTGCTGATCTTTAAGGCTTATCAAAAAGCTTCTGCAGGCCCCGGTAACCGGGTCATAGGATTCGTAATGCTGAAACTGCTCAATATTAAAATTACCTTCGAGCTCCCGATTGATTCTTGACAAAAGATTCAGATTAAACGCAGCGGTAATTCCGGATTGGTCGCTGTATGCGTTCAGAACAGTGTAAGGATTTTTCTTTAGGTCAAAACCAATAAGCACGATATCTTCCTTGTTGAGAAGCTGATGCAAAGCGGAACAGAATTTCCCGGCTTCTTTTTTGGTCATGTTTCCGATGTTTCCGCCTAAGAACAAAATTACTTTTCTTCTTGATGAGAGTTTCATTGCTTTTTCCAGCATCTGGAAATACTCTCCTTCGAGGGTGGTAATATTGATGTCGGGAAGCTGTTTTTTCAGATTATTTTCCAGTACGGAAAGGATATTCCCCGATATGTCGATCGGCATATAGGTAAAGTCATTTCCTTTTTCACTGAGATATTTCAGCAGGTATGTCGATTTCATTGCATCTCCTGCTCCAAGCTCTATCAGATCAAATGGTTCCTGATCTGCTTTTATTCCCTGTGCAAGTTCGGCAGTTTTATTTTTAAAAATATCAAGTTCACAGCGGGTAAGATAATATTCTGGCATCGCCATGATCTTCTGAAACAGCTCATCTCCTGTTTTATCGTAAAAATATTTTGAAGACAAATGCTTGGGATTGCTGTGAAGACCTGAAAGAACATCATTCAGAAAATGATCCGAATTATTTTTTTCACTTTTTTCTTTTGATTCTTTGGTTAATTGAAGGTTCATATGAGTTGTCATTTGGGTTGTAAAATTGAGCAACTATCTTGCCGCCATGATATAAATTTAATAAAATATTTCTTTAAAAATGATGTAATTATAAGATAATCATAAAAATATAAATCTGAATTCCTGTTAAAAAACAAAAGTTTTTTAAAGCTTGGAATATTCATTGCTATACATTTGTTACCTGGCTTCCAGAGCCATACCACACCACAAATATTATATTATGGAAAAATCAATCACAAGAAGAAATGCGCTTGGTAAGATCGCGGCTACTGTTGCAGTTGCTGCCGTTTCGCCGGGAGTATTGGCACAATCTCAAAATCAGAAACCCCGAAATTCTACCGGCCCGGATCTCACAGATCCTACTACAAAGTACCCGCGGCCTCCTTTTAAAAGCCAGTCACAGCCTTTTCCAGGATTAGCCAGCAAAATGGATCCTGTTCCTGATCATGGAGAAAAAAGTTATGTAGGATCAGGAAGGCTGATGGGAAGAAAAGCGCTTATTACGGGTGGAGACTCCGGAATTGGCCGTGCTGCGGCCATTGCTTATGCACGAGAAGGAGCAGATGTTGCCATTAATTATTTACCGGAAGAAGAATCGGATGCGGCAGAAGTTATTGAACTGATCAAGAAAGCCGGACGTAAAGCTGTGGCAATTCCGGGCGATATCCGGGATGAAACTTTTTGCAAAAATCTTGTTTCACAAGCTGTACAGCAACTTGGCGGGCTTGATATCCTTGTGAATAATGCAGGGCATCAGAAAACGCATGAATCTATTCTTGACATCAGCACTGAAGCATTTGAAAGAACCATGAAAACCAATATATACGCACCTTTTTGGATCACGAAAGCTGCACTTCCGCATTTAAAACCAGGTTCCTCTATTATAGGATTATCGTCGGTTCAGGCTTATGATCCTTCTGAAAACCTTTATGATTATGCACAGACGAAAGCCGCAACAACAAGTTATGTAAAATCGCTTGCTAAGCAACTCGGTCCGAAAGGAATACGGGTAAACGGTGTTGCACCGGGCCCTGTTTGGACAGCGCTTGAGGTAAGCGGTGGCCAGACACAGGAAAATCTCGTGAAATTCGGAGCAGATACACCGTTAGGAAGACCGGGACAACCGGCAGAACTTGCTTCAATTTTTGTACAGCTCGCTGCTAATGATGCAAGCTTTTCTACAGGCCAAATCTATGGTGCTGCGGGAGGAAGCGGACAGCCATAAGCACAATATATTTAAAATTTAAAATCATCATATCATGAACAACAAAATAAAAATCGCCTTAGCGCTTATCGGAGCAGGTACAGTAGTTGCCTGGGGAATGAACAGAAAAAAGAACGGGAAAGCAAAAACTTTTACGGCTCCCGACGGAAATTCCTATGAAGAGAACAAAATCTACAGGACTTTCGACAATAAACTTTATAAAAACGGCAAAGAGATTCATTTTGAAACTCCGGCGATGGAGCAGAATGCTTCAGGAAATCATTCATTTGATCAACACGCTGACAATCTGCCAAAAAACTATGAAGCAGTAAATAAGGATATTAATTATCATCAGAAAGGTGTAAGACATCATTAAAATTTAAAAGCTCCGGTTAATTGAATTAACCGGAGCTTTTTTGTTCAGATCAGAAATTAAAACTTTGACAAAGTTTATTGTATATGCTTACAGCGGTTTTATTGAAATGGCAAAACCACCGCTCCGTGCCATTTTAAAATTAATCTTGGATTTGCCGGTAATCTGCTTTTTGTAGATGTTGTAACTCTGCGGATTGTTGATGTAATCCGCATCTTTTCCATCTTCATAAATCGTGGCTTCATATTTTTTTCCTTTATCTAAAAATGAAAAATCTACTGTGTATTCACGTTTGTTTTCGTCGGTGATTCCTCCTACGAACCAGTTTTCTGTACCTTTTGCTTTTCTGGCCGTGATGATATAATCTCCCGGCTCTGCGGATAAAATCTTTGTATCATCCCAGTCCGCAGCCACATCTTTAATAAACTGGAAAGCATCCATATGTTTCTGGTAGTTCTCCGGTAAATCTGCAGCCATCTGAAGCGGCATGTACATGACAACATACAAAGCCAATTGTTTCACCAGCGTTGTTTTTACAAAACGTTTATCTCCCGGGAAATAATAATCCAGTTTAGTCTGAAAAATTCCAGGTGTATAGTCCATAGACCCTCCTATCCATCTTGTGAATGGAAGAATGGTCTGGTGATCCGGATTATTCCCCTGAAAAGCTTCATGCTCGGTTCCCCTTGCTGCTTCTGCAGAGATCCAGTTCGGATAGGTTCTGCTTTCTCCTCCCGGTCTTACCGATTCGTGGGAATTTACCATGATCTTATACTCATTGGCTTTCTCGGCAATCCTGTAGAAATGATTGATCGTCCATTGGGAATAATGATGCTCTCCTCTCGGAACCATATCTCCTACATATCCCGTTTTTACAGCATCGTAACCATAATCATTCATTAATTTAAAAGCTTTATCCGCCCATCTTTCGTAATTGGTTGCAGATGCTGAGGTCTCGTGATGCATCACTAATTTAATTCCTTTTGAATGTGCATATTCATTCAGCATCTTGATATCAAAATCAGGATAGGGAGTGATGAAATCGAAAACAAATTCTTTGTTGTGACCGATCCAGTCTTCCCATCCGATGTTCCATCCTTCGATGAGGAGTCCGCCAAAACCGTTGGCCGCAGCAAAATCGATGTATTCTTTTACTTTCGTGTTATTGGCAGCATGTTTTCCGTTGGGTGTTAATTTTGAAAAATCAGTTTCTCCGATATGAACATTATTAGCCGTTGAGTATGCCCACTGTGATTTCCCGATGATCATTTCCCACCAGACACCCATATATTTTGTAGGGTGAATGTATGAGGTGTCGGTATATTTTGTAGGCTCATTCAGGTTGAACATCATTTTAGATGCTAAAACTTCTTCTGCTTTAGGAGAAACAATAATGGTTCTCCACGGTGAAACGGAAGAGGTCTGGATATATCCTTTTGCACCCTGTCTGTCGGGAGTTAAGTGTGTTTTAAATTTAAAATTAACCGGATCTACTTCGAGATGAGATGCCGGATAATTTAATACTGCTGCTTCCCCAACATTTACGTACAGAGGATCTTTACCTTCTTTCTTCAGCATTAAAGGCGACTGAACGGCGTTTTTAATTAAAGTCTGGGAAGAATGTTTATCAAATGCCTGATCCCAACGCCCGGGAATTTCAGAGATTTTTGTTGTCTGCGGCTGGTATTCCTGGGAGTCATAATCCGCGACAATCCACCATGCTTTCATATCCGTTGGAAAATCAATTTCAGAATCTTCTTCACGGATGACAAAATAATTCAGGTTTTTCTGCTGTGGAAATTCATATCGGAAACCTAACCCGTCATTGAACAACCTGAATTTAACCACGATATTTCTGTCGGTAGCATCCTGATGCAGGGTTACCGCCAATTCATTGTATTGATTGAAATAATTTTTTTTCTCTCCCAACACAGGCTGCCAGATTTCATTTTTAGAATCCCTTTTTTCTTCTGTTTTGGTAAAGCCGTTGTTGAGGTCAAACTTTGCATCTTCGGGTTTAGCAATCTCCGAAGCGAATTTTACAGAAGTATCTTTAAACAATCTCAGTCCTAATTTAGAATCCTCCACCACTACATTTCCGTTATACTTCAGGTTGTAATACGGGATTCCGTGCTTTAGTTGGAAGTTCATTTCAAACTTTCCGTCGGGAGATTGTAATGATTGGGCATTAAAATTAACAAGCATCGAGAACAATAATGCTCCAATGGTATATTTTTTCATATCAGTAATTTGGTGTTTATAAAGGTAAAGAAAGTTTTAACGAAGGACAATGCTTTCGCGCATAAATCAATAATCAGATAATGCAACATTGAAATTTGTTTGAGATTCAACAAAAATCAGCAAAAAAAATGTGGTATTTGTATTTTTTTGACTATTTTTAAATTAAGTAAAAACCTCAGTCATATTATGAAAAAATTAATTTATTCTTCTGTTTTCATTGTGCTTGCTTCTTTTTCTTTTGCGAATGCACAGAAAATAACAGATGGCTCAACAATAGATGTAGACGGACTTTCCGTTACTTTTAATATTCTTAATAATGAATCGATAACCGTAGGCGGCAAAGAATTCGACCGTTACAAAGTCTCTGCAAAACTGGTAAATAATACGCAGAGAAATTACAATGTAAGATTAAACAGCGCTCCGCTGATTGTTCCTAATACGACCTTGGCAGAAGTTAACTGCATTAATGCTACGGGAGCCAAACTGACTTCAAAAAAGCTGGATCTTAAGCTTAAACCTCAAAATGTAAATGTTACTTATTGGGCTTACACAAAGGACGGTAAATACCAAAGCTTTATTATCCCGATTGTTGCAGGATATTATCTTGACAGCGGAGATTCGGTAAATGACAATGCCATCTTTATTGTACCGAAGGGAGAAAGCCCGAATGTGAATGTAAGAAGTTTACAGTAACATCAGCAGATTTATTATCTTCAGACTGCTCCGGCCATTGCTACCGTGTCGTACTCATTTTTTTTCGGAATGGTAAACCAGAATGTACTGCCCTCTCCTATTTTGCTGTTCACACCGATCTTTCCGGAATGCTTTCTGATGATTTCCGAGCAGATATACAACCCAAGCCCGAGCCCGGAATATGAGGCTCCAAAGTGATCTGCACGGTAATACCGGTCAAAAAGATGTGGAATGACAGACTCTGATATTCCCTCTCCGAAATCCTGTACGGAAATTTTTATATGATCGTCATATGATTCTGTATGGATGTGGATTTCTTTGGAGTCTTTTGCATATTTTACCGCATTATTTACAAGGTTTACTACGACCTGCTCTATTCTGTGTTCGTCAGCATGAACCTCCAGCGTTTCATTGCCTTTCAGGATAAGCTGGTATTTGTCTTCAAGCCTTACATGATTGCAGCTTTTGCTCAGCATTTCATGCAGATTGAAACGGTTATATTCCAGCATGAGCTGATCTTGTCCCAGCCTGCTCATATTCAGCAAATCGTCAATCAGCATACACATTTTCTCAATTCCTTTATCCGATTGTTCAATCAGCCTGATGTGGGTTTGCGAAAACGGCTTATCCTTAATGCGGTTGAGTAACTGTATGGAAGCTTTTACTGCTGTAAGAGGGGTTTTAAGTTCGTGGCTGGCAACACTTAGAAAATCATCTTTGCGCTGTTCCGCCAGTTTTTTATCGGTAATTTCGGTCGTCATGCCTACCATTCTGTCGGCAACACCGCTTTTATCATATCTCGGGCGGCCATGCGCCTGTATCCAATGGATGGATCCGTCTTTCCATTTCACGGGATATTCGGCTTTATAAATTCCGTTTGTCAGGATGGCCTCGCTTACAAGACCTCTTATGTGTTCGCGGTATTCCGGAAGAATAGCATTATAAAGATCAGAATAATTGAATTCTTCATCCGCGGCATATCCGTAATTGTATTTAAACTGTGGGGTGCTTTCCATAGCCCCGGTAGCCAGATGGACTTCTGTTGAACCCAGTCTGCTGGCATCCATGGCAATTTCAAGCCTGTTTTTGAATTCCATTACCGATTCTCTCGCATGTACCTGCTCGGTAACATCACTTGCAACAATAAGGATAGACGTACTGTTGTTATTTTCATCAACAATCGGCTGATAGGCGAAATTAAGATAATGTTCCGTCATATCTTCTCCATTGCGGATTAACGCTTTAATTTCTTTACCGTAATACGGTTGCCCTGTTCTGTACACTTTGGACAGAATATCGATAAATACCTGCCCTTTCAGCTCCGGCATCACTTCTGCTAAAGGTTTCCCGATGATAGACCTGTCTTTGTTCCAGATCTGAAGTACCATATCATTCACAATATCTACTTCAAACTTTTCGCCGCGTAATGAAGCCATGGCAACCGGCGATTTTTCAACCAGGGTTTTAAAGCGCTTTTCATTTTCACTGAGCGTATGATTGGCCGTAATGAGTTCTTTTCTTATTTTCAGCAATTCGGTGTTGGCTGTAAAAAGCTCTTCATGCTTCGATACGAGGTCTTCATTTGTGGTAAGGTACTCTTCATTCAGTGCTGAAAGATTATCAATAAGCTTTTGCTCGGATTTCGATTTTTCTTCAACAAGATGCACGGCATTCTGTCTTTCCGTAACCTCAGATGCAGTGTGAAGAATGTATTCTGTTTTCCCCTCTCCATCAAGCATTGCTTTATATTCAAAGTCAAAATAAAATTTCTGCGGACCGTTTTCGGTAAGGAGTACGGCAGGATAATTTTTTGCCGTGAAAGTCTGCCCGGAATCCCATACATTTTTTAAAATAGAGAAGAAAGGCTGATCATCCAGTTCCGGAAGAACAGAGCGAAAATCTTTACCGATAATATTTCTGTCCTTTCCCCAAAAACTCAACATTGCCTGATTGGCACTTATAATCCTGATGTCATCACCTTTGTATACAGCAGTAGCATTGGGAGAGTAAAAAAGTACAGACAGTAATTTCTCTGCCTCGATTTGTTCCGGAGAATTCATAATCACTAAAAATTGTTTAAATATAAATAATTAAATACCATGCTTTTATCTGTATAATCTGTCATTTCATTAAATTATTCCGACAGGACCATCATAAATAAATAACCATAACAGAAAACTGCTATGGCTTGTTTGTATTGATTACTGAAGTATGTCTGAAAATCGTTTTGAATATATCATTAAAAAAAATCATTAATTTTTGTACTTCCTGTAGCTCCTTTAGGAAGGAAAATGACTTTTCTTTTGATCATTTTCGCTTTTTCAAGAACTTTAAGTGCTTTCTGACGTTCAATCTCTCTGTTAAGCGACGGGGAATTTTCCCATTGTGTAAATTCTTTCATAATTTAATATTTTAAGGTGATTTGGTGTAAAGTGTAAGCTTTTTAAGCAGCTTATTATTGTCTAAGCATAAAGCAGACCAATTTTTATCAAAGCACTAAAATATTTTTAATATAAATGAAATTACAGCAATGTAAATGCTTTATGTAAGATGAAATTTTTTCGGATCAGGATAAGCAAAGGTAAAATTAAGTTCTGAAATCAGCTTATCAGAAGAAATGATTCTCTGTTTATTGTTCTCGTGGGAAGCTTCAATAGGAAGATTATTCTGGGAAGCAATCACTTCTTGTTTTGAGGGATGAAGAGGCGCTACAACGTTATATATTTTTCCGTTAATTCCTTTTTCAATCATTGTTATGATGACTGCTGCAATATCCTTATAATGTATATGATTAACAATTCCGGAAACATCTGTCATCTTAAAGTTTTTCAGCAGCCTTAAATCTCCCATTAATCCGCCCCCTCTAAGGATGTTGATCTGAGGAAATGCTTTTTTAATCTTATTTTCAACAAAAACACTTTCTACAGGCAGCATTTCTTCCCGAAAAGTTCCGGGCTCATCAGGATAAACACTTGTGGTGCTCATAAAAAAAATCTGTTTTTCATACCTTCCTATAAATGAAAATAACTTCGAAAGCCTTCTATCTAATATTTCCTGCGAAGTTCTTTTTTCTGAAAAAGGAACAGTAATGATCATAACATCCAGATCAGGAACGATGCTCCATTGATCAGGAAATTCTTTTTCACTCTCGTTAAAAACAGCCAGCTCCGCATGAATTCCCTGAGAGCGCATATCTTCAAGCTTCTGTAACGATGTGGTTGTCGCAAATATTTCTGAGTTACTCGAAAGGTCATTGTAAATTCTTGATCCCAGCCAGCCGTATCCGATTAAACCGATTTTTTTCATTCGGCAATTTAAAGATTTAATCCATAAGTTCCATCGGTTTCTTACCAAGCGACTGAATATAAATAACTTTAAAAATTGCTGTTATTTTTAAAAATTTAGTAAAAAAATAAATTCAAGGCATATAATTTGCGTGTGATTTTTAGTGTTGATGCAAATTTGCAAAAGAAAATGCTTTTTCTCATATTTGCATATCAATGAAAGTTTAAGTTTGGAAACTTGACAAAACCGCTTTAATCCGATGAATAACAACATTGACCTTTATATACAGGCACTGAATTCTGCCAACTGCGGGATTATCATCACAGATAATACCCAACCGGACAACCCTATTGTCTATTGCAACAAAGCCTTTGAAAAGATGAGCGGATATTCTCACAACGAGATTATCGGACACAACTGCCGGTTCCTTCAGGGCCAGGACAGAAGTCAGCCTGAAAGAGACCTGATCAAAGAATGCATCCGGGAAGGAAAAGACTGCAAAGTGGAAATAAGAAATTATAAAAAGAATGGCAATCTTTTCTGGAATGAACTTTTTATCTCTCCCGTAAAAAACGGAGACGGAAAAATAACACATTTCATCGGAGTTCAGAATGATATTACAGAGCGCAAAAAGGCAGAGCATGAGCTTAGGGAAGAGAAGTCTTCAGTTGAAAGAAAAATAAGAGAAAGAACGAAAGAGCTTGTTGATAATGAAGCATTTCTTTCAAGTATTATTCAGACCGTAAGAGAGAGTTTACTGGTACTGGACGCCGACTACAAGGTACTGAGCGCTAACACTCATTTTTTAAATTCATTTAAAGTTACGGAAGAAGACACCGTAGGAAAAATACTTTTTGAGCTTGGAAATCATCAGTGGGACATTGAAACCCTGAGAGAGCTTTTGATGAAAATCTTACCTACCAACAACCCGGTAATTGACTATGAAGTAGAGCATGATTTCCCGTACATCGGTAAGAAAGTAATGCTTGTAAATGCCTACCGTATCGAATTTGAGGGTCAATATAAAGACAGGATATTAATTGCAATTGAGGATATTACCGAGAAAAAAGAAATTGACCGCAGGAAGGATGATTTTCTTTCTATTGCAAGCCACGAACTGAAAACACCTCTTACAACGATAAAAGGTCTGGTACAGCTTCTGCAAAGGATGATTCCTGAAAATTCGCCGGAAAAGTTCAATACTACTCTTGATAAAGTATCAGTATATGTTGACCGGTTGAACATTCTTATTTCTGATCTCCTGGACACCTCCAAGATACAGTCGGGAAATATAGAGCTGCATCTTGATCCTTTTGATATCGACAAAACCATTCTCGATACGGTTGAAAACCTCTCGGTATCTGCCCCGAACCATAAAATCTCGCTGACAGGTTCTACGGGTGCCATGATTCTGGGAGATGAACTGCAGATTTCACAGGTCATCAATAACCTTATTTCAAACGCTATAAAGTATTCTCCGGGTTCCGATAAAGTAGATGTTTATATCAACAGGGTCGGAAATTTCGTGAAAGTTTCCGTGAAAGATTACGGAATGGGAATCAATCCTCAGGACAAAGCCAAAATCTTTGACCGTTTTTTCAGGGCACGGGAAATACAGAAGAAATTTCCGGGGCTGGGAATCGGTCTTTACATCTCTCATGAAATAATTGCCAACCACAACGGTACGCTTTGGGTAGAAAGCGAAATCGGGGAAGGATCAACATTTAGTTTTACATTACCCATAATGAAAAATCACTGAAATGAATAGCAAAAAGATAATGGTCTGTGATGATGATCAGGGTATACTCGATGTCCTTCAAATGCTTCTGGAATCGGAAGGTTTTACCGTTTTTACAGAAATTAACAGTACGAATCTGATCAAGCAGATTCAGGTAGATGAACCCGATCTTATTCTTCTTGATCTCTGGATGCCTCTTTTGTCGGGTGACCAGGTTTTAAAGGCCATCAGAAGTACACAAGGCGTGAAGAATCTTCCGGTAATCGTCCTTTCTGCCAGTGTAGACGGGGACGATATTGCAGCAGATGCCGGAGCGAATGATTTCGTTGCCAAGCCTTTTGACCTTGATGATATTGTTTCTAAAATAAACAGCCTTTTGGTTTAAACCATCGAATATAAAATACAATAAAAGGAATATGACTCTGCATATTCCTTTATTTTTGTTATCAATCTAAGGAGCTGTAAACGCTCCTGATTCGAGGTCAATTGAACAGCCGTCCGTAATAATATGGACTTTTAAATTTTCTCCATAAACAGGATGCCCCTTTTCTACCGTATCTACATTGGTCTTCTCAAGATCCTTTGCACTGATTCCGATTACCATTCCGGAACCTTTACAAATTGCTCTTTTCCCTTCTTCAATTAAAAGAGCAGTATCTTCTCCCAAACCGATTCCGAAACATTCTCTTTTAATCATCACAGCATGGGAAAGCCTTCCGAATCTTCCGCGGTGAACGAAATGCGTATCAACAATGCACCGGGACAATAATCCGAGACCTGAAGCCAGCGTGATGTCATTTTCCAGTATGGCCTCGCCGTCCTCTCCTTCACAAATGATAATTTCCGGCATACACATGGCTCCCGCACTGGTTCCGGCAATAACGAAATCATCCTCGGCGAAATATTTCTCCTTTAATGCGTCACAGAGTGGCGTGTCTTTAAATTTCTCGCAGATTACGTTCTGGTCTCCGCCGGTAAAAAAAACGGCTTTGCTGTTTTTGATTCTCTCGACATCTTCATCCATGGCTTTATCAACAAAATGAATAAATCCGAAATTGGTATATCCTATTTCTTTAAATGTTTTGGTATAAGTGTCGCGCATACTTTCCGGCTCGGAGCTTGCCGTAGTGATGACTTCAATCCTGTTTTCTTTATTGCTGATAAGAAGTTTAAGAATTTCGTGAGGTATGAAATCTTCATTTTTATTTTTTATTTCAACGTCCGTGTCATCGCGGTCTTCTTTACCTCCGATAATTAACAATTTTCCTTTCGGAGTTGTTGTCCTTTCTTTCATGTTCATATTCTGATCAATATTGGTATTCTGTTAGTATCGAATTTAAGCAAGAAATATAAGAATTGGGTTGATTCAAATCAATGATAGTAAAATTTATTTTTCATACATGATTTTATTTAAATTAATCTTATATGATATGGGTCATAATCTTTTGCAGATTATAGTAATAAATTGGTAATATCTGTAAAAGGCCAAAAAGAGGCTTTAACCTTAAAACACAACATCTATGTTAATCGAAGAAGAACTTTTATTATCCTATGGAGCCGCCGTTGAAGATCTGAATACTTCCGATATGATTTTCCAGGAAGGAGATACACCCAGAGAGTTTTATCAGATCAGGAAAGGCAGGATAAAGCTGAGTCACTATAACGAAGATGGCAAAGAGCTTATTCTTGCCGTTCTGCATGATGGTTTCAGTGTATGTGAGCTTTTGCTTTTTATTGATAAAAAATATCCCGTGAATGCCGTTGCCATTGAACCGACAAGTATTATCACCCTTAAGAAAGAAACGTTCATGAAACTGCTGGATGAAAATCCTCCGATCTCAAGAGATATCAACAGCTTTTTATCACAAAGGCTTTATTTTAAGTATATCATGCTGCAGAACAATACCTCGCTTCATCCTGATACAAGAATCAAAGGGGCACTGGAATATCATAAAAGTTTCAGCAACAACAGGAGTAAATTTTCTTTTGAAGTCCCTTTTACAAGGCGTGAACTTGCAGCCATAACGGGTCTGCGTACTGAAACCGTTGTACGGTGCATCAAAAAGCTGGAAAAAGAAAATTATCTTAAAATAATACAAAGAAAAATATATGTTTAAAAGGTTAATTCTTTTGTAACTTTTGTAGTTAAATAAAATTAACAGCAATATATTGTATGTCAAAGTTAAAACCGGAATATTATCAAAATACCGACGCCATATTTCTTGCTCAGGATCTTTTGGGCAAAATACTTTTCACCAGGAAAAACAGCGAAGTTACTGCCGGAATCATTACGGAAACAGAAGCTTATTTCGGGACGGAGGATAAAGCTTCCCATGCGTACGGGGGTCGGCGAAGTTCAAGAACGGAAGCCATGTATCAGCCCGGCGGCTTTTCCTATGTTTATTTATGCTATGGTATTCATCATCTTTTTAACATTGTCGTTTCGAAGGAGAACGAGCCTAAAAGTGTACTGGTACGATCTGTAGAACCATACAAAGGCCTGGAGATTATTGGAAAAAGAAGAAATATGCCTGTAACTGATAAAGCCGTTTCGTCCGGTCCGGGCTCCGCATCGAAAGCTTTAGGAATTGACATGAGTTTCAATAAAAAATCTTTAACGGGAGATGAAATATGGATTGAAGATTCAGGATTGCTTTATGGCTCTGAAGACATTACCTCCACTCCACGGGTTGGAGTAGCTTACGCTCAGGAACATGCCCTGCTTCCACTTCGGTTTTATCTTAAAAATAACCGTTACGTAAGTAAAAATAAATAAATAAATAAATAAATAAATAAATAAATAAATTGACGGTAATATAAAAATTCCGGGAGATCTTCGATCTCCCGGAATTAAATTGGATTTATAATAATGAATATGTGTTGTAATTATTTTACAGCTTTCTTTGCTTTTTCAGATTCCATCAGGTGATGTTCCAATGTAGGAAGTGTGCTGCTGGCAAAAGATTTCAAAGATGCTTCAGATCCGTCGGAAGCTTGCTTCTTGAATTCAGCGATATCTTTTTGATGGTCTGTTACCATAAGATCCGCATACATACGGTCAAATTCTGCACCTTTTTTAGCTTTCAAATCATCGTATTTTTTCTGTTTTTCAGCATCCAGGGCTGTTGGTAATGTGTACCCTGATGCAGAAGCCCATTTCTTAAGCTCATCATTAGCTTTACCATGGTCTTTTACCATCATAGCGCCCAAAGATTTTACGGTTGCACTGCTCGCGTTGCTCTCTGCAAGCTGTCCTAGCATTACTTCCATCATCCCTCCTGTTGCTGCTGCATCTGCAAATTTTTTATCCTGTGCACTTAATGAAGCCGATGCTGTGTTGGAGTCTGACGTGGCTGTTGTTGCAGAATCTCCCGTTGTCATTGTAGTATCTGCAGGCGCAGACATGGTAGCCGTAGTATCTGCAGACTGGTCAGAAGTCGTGGTTTCGTTTTTCTTACAAGCTACCATCGCAGCTACTGCAAGAACTGTTAAAATTGAATTTTTCATAATATTATTGTAAATGGTTAAATATAAATAGCAATTATTATTGCTCACGCTGATAGTAACAATTTATTTGCCAAAGTTTAACGAATTTATTTTTTATGGTACCACAGGATTCATTTTTATAGAGAACTGTTAAACATCTGCTTATCTGATGGAACGGATATTGTGTAATATTAAAAGAATTTAATCTTATACAGATTATGAAAATAGCAACTTATAATGTAAACGGCGTGAACGGCCGGCTTCCGGTTCTGCTTCGGTGGCTTGAGGAGGCCCAACCTGATATTGTGTGTCTTCAGGAATTAAAAGCGCCTCAGGAAAGATTTCCCATCAAAGAAATCAACGATGCAGGTTACAATGCCATCTGGAAAGGACAGAAAAGCTGGAACGGTGTTGCCATCCTTACTAAAAATATTGAAATCACAGAAGTTCAGAGATCATTACCGGGAGATGCGGACGATGATCAAAGCAGGTACATTGAAGCCATCATCAATCAAACGGTTATATGTTGCCTTTATCTTCCAAATGGAAATCCCTTTCCTGGTCCGAAATTCGATTACAAACTTTCCTGGATCAAGCGGCTTAAAAAAAGAATGGATGAACTTATTAAGATGGATCTTCCGGCAGTCGTTATCGGCGATTTTAATATTATCCCTACTCCATCGGATGTATACAAACCGGAACGCTGGGAAGATAATGCTTTATACAGACCCGAAGTAAAAACAGCCTATCAGCAGCTTCTTAAAAAGGGCTGGACAGATGCAATCCGAACACTTTACCCTAACGAAACCGTCTATACTTTCTGGGATTATCTGTATAAATCGTACAGCAGGAATGCCGGGATGCGGCTCGACCATATATTGCTAAGTCCGTATCTAGCAGGAAACCTGAAATCGGGAGGTGTAGATAAAGAGGTCCGTGGCTGGGAAAAAAGCAGTGACCATGCGCCAGTTTGGATTACACTTGATTGATTTCATTTGATCAATATTCTAAATTTTATTTAATTTAAATCGAAAATTACTCATTTTAAAATAATCGTTGATATTTTTTTACAAAGTCAGCAACTTAATATTGTCATTTTTTTTAATATTCAGAGGTTATTATTGATAAAAATACTTATTGTAACTTTGTTGCACATCGGATGATGTTTTCACTATAATTTAATATGAAACAAGTACGCAACACGCAAGCAAAGACCGAAATATTACATCTTTTAAGCAGTGCTACCAGTGCGTTATCACATTATGAAATACAACAAAAACTGGATGGGCTTTGTAACCGTGTAACCATCTACAGAATTCTGGAGCGACTGGAAAAGGAAGGGAAAATCCATAAAATTGTCAATATGGATGGCGTTGTAAATTATGCCATATGTAATAATTGCGATAAAGAAAATCATTCACACAACCATTTGCACTTCCATTGTGAAAGCTGCAAAGCGGTAACCTGTATCGAAAACGTAGTTCCTCAGATTATTCTTCCTGAAAATTTCATTGCTCATGCTTATAATTTCGTCATCAGTGGCATCTGCCCAACATGCAAAAAAGAAGGATTATATTAATCAAAATTGAAAATTAATATATTATAAATTACTGAAAGTCCTTTTTTATCAAAATATTGCGTAAATATTTTTCCAAAAAAAGCTTTATGTTGATTATAAAAAATCTAATGTTTCTATAGATTGGCTTTGTTTTTGCGATGCATGGGTTATGAAAACAATTTTTATCCTTGAAGATGAGACAGGCATCAGAGATGCATTACAGTTACTCCTGTCATTTGAAGATTATGATGTTCGTTCTTTCTCTACCGTAGAAGCATTCAACAGCAGAGATCTTTCCAATGTTCCTGATATTTTCATATTGGACGTAATGATGCCGGACGGATCCGGAATAGATGTGTGCAATGAACTAAGAGAGAATCCGGAAACAGCAAATATTCCAATCATGATTATGAGTGCACACGCAAAAGATCATGAAGTGATAAGCAGATGCAATGCCGACGAATTTATCAGCAAACCTTTTGATATTGATGCTGTGCTTCTAAAAATTGACAATCTATTGGTGGCGAGCAATTAGAATTCAAAGCACTTGCTTCTGAAATATGTAATTTATTGCTGAAAAGCCGCACGCGAGGTCACTGAAAAAATATTTTGTAGATTTCAAAAATATTTCTATATTTGCACCACTGAAAACGACGATATAATCGGAGTTTAGGGAGAGTTGGCAGAGTGGTCGATTGCGGCAGTCTTGAAAACTGTTGACTGTAACAGGTCCGGGGGTTCGAATCCCTCACTCTCCGCCAGTTTAGAAACCAAAATAAGCTAAAACGCTGTAAACATCAATGTTTACAGCGTTTTTTGTTTTAGTGCAGTATCAAAAAAAACAAAATAGGTCACGATTTATATGTTCTATTTCGTGTCCCATCCTGAAAATTAAAAGAGGCCACCTGAATTTCGAAGAAACCAGACAGATATTGGCAAAGAATGCTCATTTCTGTCTTTCACACCAACAAAATGGACCTTGGTCGGTCAGGACTTTGCTTCCAGAACATTAGAACCTTACAAAACTTCTTTAAAACATACTCAGGAATTCCTTATTGGAAATTACAAATCACCGATGTTGACATGATTTTTAATTTTATAATTAAATAACAAACCACTGCGAAGCGCAGTGGTTTGTTATTGGCTTTAGGTTATGAGTGAAATACTTCGCTCGAGTTGATAAATAGATTTTAAATAAAATTGCTCATAACGTATATTAATTTATTCAAATTTATTCCGCTTGAAATAAAAAGTAATATAAAATTAATCTATACTTCTATAATTTTCCATTATCGCAAGTTGAATCTGCATAATAAATAGCATAATATTTTTTACTATTTTCAGTTTGATTCGAGCCAGCCATAGGGATCAACCAAAAAATTAATTTTTATTTAATTCATAATTTCACAGAAATTATATCCATAAATCATCAAAATACTTTGCAAAAGTTTCTAATCCTTTTTTAGTATTTTGTTTAATAATGTCTCTTTCCATATCCTCAAATTTTTCAGGAAAGTTATAGTATTCAAAAGGAAATAGCATCTCTTCTAATCTTTGACTCCAGAACTTGAACATTAAATCCACATTCATTTTTTTTCCTTCAAAATAGCTTTCATTTTTGAAATTAGGTAAAGTTGGAGTTTCTTTTCTATCAACTTTCTCCTTAAAAGCTTTTAGTCTAGGATAGATATATTCTGCTAAAACATATTTTAATTCATATAATTCTTCTTTATTCATTATCTAATTTTTTTAAATGATCCTTTATTATAATGTTGATTAGTAATATAGGCACTACCATCACTTCCCGTAACAATTCTGGTTTTATCTCTCGTTGCTCCATTTTTTCTCTGCGCCGGAGTGGGAGCTTTGTTTAAGTCATAAGTGGTATAATTAATATCTCCATTCTTACCTTTTTTAGGCAACACTTGTGAACCATCTCTACCATCATTTAAATATGGATGGCCATCTGCTTTACCAGCATCAATTTCCGCCAATTTATCATTAACATTTCTTAACTTAGCATTACCCAGTTTCGCTTTATTCGAATTTAAAATAGTAATTCCTTTTTGCTCTTCTTTTGGAAATGACCGAACAATTAAATTATCTTTTTTCGTAACAGGAAAACTTTCTTTTAATAATCTTTCTTTCTCTTCTTTATGTGATAGTGTACTAAATTCATAACTTTTTTGTAATTGAAATTCTTTTTGTTGTTGATTGCCTTTATAAACGATTATAATTCCTCCAGCAACAAGACCCCCTCCGAGACCTCCAGCCAATAAAGACTCTCCAGTTCCTAATATAGTAATGCCTCTACTACTTCCCTGAAGTAATATTTCACTGCAGCAATCCATGCTTGATTCATCTTGTGGGGCCATACCATCAGGATCAGTATATTTAATAGGATTATCAAATGTATAATTATATGGAGACCACCCAAAATACTCCTCCGCCAATGGATCCACCCCATACCAAATACTCAATCTCGGATTATAATATCTAGCTCCATAATAATAAAGCCCGGTATCTTCATCCAATTCTTTTGCATTGAACTTATATGGATTGTTATAAGATCCGTCCATCTGCTCCAGCATTGTTTCTCCGAATGGTAAATTTAGGAAAAATTGCGTTGCATCGCCTTGTGAATTGGTAACAAATGTTGCCGTTCCCAAATGATCTCCATGCAGATAATATAAATCAGGATGTTGATATACTTCCCTTAGCTCTACAGAGACGTTGCTCCCCAAATCTGTTTGTTGGAGATATCGCTTAAAGTCGGCTTCCGTATCTGCCTTCTTTTCCGCTTTATCTTCAGATGTTTTACTGGTATATAATACTGAAGGATCATCAAATCGATCTGCACCATCCATCAGTCTGCTCGCAAATCTTTTTGAACCTTCGAAGTAATGTTTTGTATACTGTCCCGTTGAACTTACGGTTACATATGGATTTGGATATAATTTATAATCAACCATTCTTAATTCATCAACAATTACAGGTGCTCCGTTCTGATAAAGTTGTGTAGGTGCTTCCAGTCCGTATCTGATTACTCTTTCTCCTTTATCATCATAAGTGTGATATTGGTAAACTCCTGTGTTATCATTATAAAATGCCCTCATACGATCCTGCTCATCCCAGAACATTTTTCTTGTTCCGTTCATGTCATTATGAATCAAAGCATTACCATTGAAATCATATTCAAATGATTCTGTATTACCGGTTGAGCTATCATTTACTTTATCTAGCTTATGTGTAACATCTATATAGGCATAATTGTTTTCATATGTGTTTTCCGGGACTACAATCTGATCTCTTTCATGATGCTGAGCTTTTCTTATAATTCCTCCCACTTTATTATACTCCATTTTAAGCTTATAAGTAGAATGTGCAAAATTAACAGATTGTACCGGCTGTTCTTCTTCACCTATAATAGTTTCACTTGTGCCTGTACCCACCAATCTATTTAACGTATCATAATATAAATCAAACTGATAGGCTCCTCCCATGCCGTTCGCCAAAGGACTGGCTATATTTTTAATCTTTGTAATATTTGCAAAATCATCATATCCATATTCGTTCTGCAACATTGGGTTATTTGCAGGGCTGTATAGACTATAATTTTTCAGTCTTCTGTTTTGTCCGTCATACAAATAACGTTGTGATGTTCCATTGCCGTATTTAATCATCAGACGCTGCTCATAATAATCATAGTCAATATTCTGAATATAAATTTCCCCCTGATCATTATTTACGGATTTAAGATTTCCTCCTCTATCATAATGATAAGAAACTATCTCATCATCCGGATATTTGATCTTCGTAATACGATTCCAGCTGTCATGATTGAAATAGGTTTTAAAATACTTTTCAGGAATATTGTATCCTCGTACAGTCCTCACTTCAGTAAGTACTTCGCCCATTCTTCCATAGGTATATTTTGTACTTCCGGATCCGTCGTCTTTTACCCGAATTTTTCCTGCATTATTATTTGCTACCGTAGAAGGATAGTATTCATAATATACATTATTTGGATTTGGATCTCCGGAAGGTAAATCCGGTAATACAATTCCTGTTAATCTGTTGTAATCATATTTATAGAAAATAAAATGAGTACTTATGCTTGAATCATTTACCAGATTATCTGTAGTCAATCTTACAAGATTTCCAGTCTGATCATATTCGTATTCCGTTTTTCCTTTATCGGGATGCTGCTGATGGATGCGTCTTCCCACAAGGTCATAATCGTAGATTGTTTCTATTCCTTCGGGATCTCGTACTAAAGTAAGTTCTCCTAAAGTATTGTATTTAAAGTTGGTGCTCAATGGTTGGTTATCTAAATAATCATCCTTCTGTACTATTTTCCCTTCTGCGTTCGCATAGGATTCAGATTTTTCATTAGATTTTTCCTGTGTTGTTTTAAACAGACTACCATCAATATTATAGGTAGTAGTTGATACAACTCCATCTTCATCTGTTGCTAAGGTTATTCTGTCTCGACTATCATATACTGAAGATGTAGAAGGCCCTCCGTTAGCAGGATTAAGCGCCTGATTCGTCACGCCTTCCGTAACCGGATGATACTGCCGAATGTCTCTTCCCAGTCCATCATATAGTGTTCTTCCCGATACTGTTCTTGATTCGGATCCATACCAGTCAAAATCTTTTTTCGTTTGTATAATTCTACCCAGGAAGTCAGAATAGGTATCCGTCATAATGGTATTTCCGGAACTTGCATATTCAGGATCGTAGTTTGAGGTGGACGCTCTATAAAGCTTAATGGTAGCATCGTTGTTTGCAATGCCTGCATGATCAAACCAGTATCTGTATTTTACTGTCGGTACTGTAGAACCGCTTGCAATTTCATTTGGTCCCATGATCGTTCTCGTTCTTCCGAAACCATCATAGGTGAATACCATAGCATTTCCACCTGTATCTACTTTTCTTGTTACAACATCGAAAAGCGGATTGTAAGTTGCTGATGATTTGATATTGAAAACATCTTTTACTTCTAATGCATATTTACCTGTTACTGCGTCATCATAAGTATACTGGATAAAATACCTTTGTCCGTTATCATTCGGCGGATAAGTCACTTTCGTGATATTTCCTGCAGCATTATACAGAATATCCGTAATAATATTATTCGTGCCGTCGAATACAGCATACGTTCCCACATCACCGTTGTTCGAATTGATATTATATGCACTTCTTTTTCTTAAAAGCTGTGAGTTGGTTGTTCCCTGATACACCTCAACAAGTGTAGGAACTCCAATAATATTATTGTTAAGCGCCTGATAAGTAATATTGGTATTATAAGATGTAGAAGGGCTTTCATACTGATATTTTTCAACAAGACCTTTTGTGGTATATGTAAATTTCTCAGTTGTAACAATGCTTCCTCCGGATTCGTAAGATGTTTTAATTTTTTCGGCCAGTAAAGCAATAGCCATTTTTCGGCCTTCTCTACCGCCACTGTCATAATTGAAGGCTAAATCGGAATTCAGGTTAATAAGTGTTGCATTAAGCATGAATTTTCTCAATTTATAATTATACTTCACATCAGATAAAGTACCGCTACTTCCTACCACTGTAGTCTGATTCAATATTCCATTTAACAAATAAGAATTATTGAAATATTTATCAGTAGTAGTTCTTACTGCTGAACCATTGTTCATTTCCTGTTTAACAACAGTATCAAAACCAAAATCTTCTCTTTCTCTTCTGTCATATTTTCTGTTTCGGAACTCATATAAGGTTTCCATCCTAGTTCCCTGATCTGTCGTATATTTTGCTGAAAATGCATCCGGCTCCAGGACACTTATACTTTTAACCACAAATTTTGCATGCGGATTATCATAATTTGCTCTTGCCAATTTATAATCCAGTAAATAGGTTCCTTTTGAGAAAGTATTGGTAATTGTTTTTAATTTATTTGTTCTTCCAACCTGTGAGTAATTTACAATAAACCCACTGTTTGTATCCTGAACTAAATCTGTAAATCCGTCACCATTCATATCCTTGAATGCTTTTCTTGTTTCAGAAACGTTCATTCCTAAGTTCACGGTTGCTCCGGCTCCGGCTTTAATCCAAAGAATTAATACAACCACAGGAGGAATAAGGGTAATAGGCCCCATACTAAACATATAGTCTCCTCCGAAAGAGAATGATCCGTTGAATGATCTTGTTTCATCTGCAAAATCAATATCTCCCCCGCTCTTCATCAACGGTACTCCTGTAGCAAAACGGTTTCCAAGGTTATACCTCACTGTAGCAGCTCCATTGGAAGCAACCTCAAGAATATCTATTAATCCGTCACTGTTTACATCTTCATATACTACATCTGCTGTTCCTGTTGAAGCTCCCGCACTTACTCCTGCACTGATTCCGAAACCAAAGCTGGATAGTGCCCCAAGGTTAGCCGAAGATCCTAATCCGGCACCTAATGATATACTGAAACTTGCTTTCGGATGAGATTTATAAGTAATCATATTTTGGTAAGTTCCATCTGCTCCCAGGCTTTTACCTAAATTCAAAGCAACTGTCATATTAGGAGTATTTCCTCCTCTTACTCTATCAGGAAGCCCATCGCCATTAATATCCATCCAGAATCCTGAACCTGCATCATATGAATTATAATATTGATTAAGACTTGCACTTACTGATGCACTTCCTGACCATGGCATTCCGGTATCTGGTTCAGTAGATGTTCCGTTATCTCCATGTGCTCCTATTCTGCCTGTTACCGGAGGACTATTGTAGGAGAAACCTGCCGAGTTACTTTTCATATAGCTTAAAGAATTCGTAGGATAATCACCATATGGAACAAGCTGAATATCTTCTAAACTTCCCGTAGAATTAGTAAACTGCATTGATGAAGGATATACCATATCAGGATAACCGTCTCCATTCATATCTGCGAAAGTCTGTGTTTCGATACTTGGTCCGTTAAGCGTTGTTTCCGAGTTTCCTCCACTTACAGGTCCTAAACTTCCTCCCTGGGTTTTATTATGTGAACTACTTCTTTGATCCCTGCTGATTGCCTTCATACTTGTATCCACTGAAAGCTGTCCAGAAGTGTAGGTGGTTGGTGTTACAAGAGGAACCGTAGGAACAGGATCTGTAAAATAGGTAACTTCATCATCTGTTTTGAAAGCTTCTCCTGATGAGTACTGTTCAGGTCCTGAACCAACCCAACGTTCAACTCTTTGTCTTCCGTATCTTGTAAATTGTGGCTTCAGAGGAGATATAATCTGCGAAACGGTACTATTTCCCGCATTAAGATCAGGTGTTGTCGCTAAAATACAATCGGCTAAAGCGTCATAATTATTTTGTACATTCGGAATATTTAAACAGGCAGAATAAGTATTCTGAGGAGTAGTTGGTGTCGCAAATTCTGACAAACTGATAGGCCATCCATACAAATAGTTATCAAAAGCTCCCGGTTTGTATAAAAATTGCCCCCAGTTGTTAAAAAACATCGATTTCGTGTTATACATGGCAGTATTTACTGCAGTTGCAGTTGTTGTACCATACATCGTTGCACTATCATAATAAATATTGAATGGCTTTCCTGCAAAATAATCAGAATATTTATTAAACAATTCATAATCTCCGCCAGTCTTACAGTACACCTCAACTGTTACCAAATGATCGGTACCTAAAGATCCGAAGGTAGGATTTCCTGTAAAAAAGGTAATTGGAGACAGTCCTGAAATATTTAAACCGTCGATCATATTCTGTTCTATAAGCGTGCTGTTACCCGGAGAAACAAGAACTCTTCTTTTTGCAAGAACCTGATTTCCTTTCTTTATAACATAATAGAAGCTTCCCGTCGACAAAGTGGAAAAATTGGTAACATTCTTATTAATCTGGATGCTAAAATCATGTGGTTCATTAAAGAAACCAATATGTGGAACAGTATAAATATCAAGTTTTGGTTTTAACTGAGTTAACACAAAAGATGGATATTCTGGAATTCCTAAGAACCCGATATCAATAGGTGTCGGACTGTAAGCAACAGAGGCATGGTAATTTACATAAAGCTTTTCACTCCAGTTCGTCGCAACAAAATTTGTAAAAGAATCAGATTCTACAATGAATCTCAGATAGAACTTTTCGCCATTATGAACAGTAAGATTTAGCGTATGTGCCTGAGTTGTTAAATTTGATGGGGTATAAATTTCCGGTGTAATAAGCTCTACAATTGCTCCCGTGTTTACATCCTCAGTTACAATTCTAAATTTTATATCATCTGATAAATCAGACAGATTGAAAGATAATACATTAATTGTAACTGTTCCCGGAGCATCCAAAAGAATTGGCGCAATAGCATTGTTTAAGAGAAAATTGTTTTCATAATTGCCATTATTTAAATGAAACTGATCCTGTGACAATTCAAAAGTATTCGGAATCTCATTTCCTGTAACCTGATCAACGTAAGTAATAGTTGGGTTTGAATTAACCGCTACATTTTTCACTTTGTTTTTGTGCAGTCTTACATAAATTTTTTCACCACTTTTTACAAATAACCTGTCAGGATTATCAATACCGTTCGGGATACCATAGTTGGGATCCGTAGGAACAGTTTGCATCTGAGTATAATAATCATTATATCGGTTGATCACAATATTCTGAGGAGCATCTGTGGCTAAAAGCTGTTTTAAATATATTCTTGTATTTACATAGCTAACAGGTACAGTCCAGGTTTGAGGAGTAGGATTTTTAATCTCAACGCCATAATACATTTGATCTGACAAAGTAGTAGATGGGTCTGAAACAAATGTAGGTGCAATTGAAACAGTATCTGTAAACTTCACATATCCGTCTCTAGGTGCAACCCATACTTTTACAACATCTCCAACATCCATCGGATCAGGTTCAGGTTCTCCCGGACAAGGGTCCGGTACAGAGCCGATATCTCCACACCATTTGATAGGAGCCTGTATGGCTTTCGCTTTTACCACCATGTTCTCCGTATATTCTGAGTGCTTGGTCATGAAAGATGTATTGGCACCAAAATCAAATCTGTTGAACCAGACTTCTCCGTCATGTACAATATCCATCAGACCATCTGAATTAGCATCAATCAAATAGGTTTTTGTAGAACCTTGGGTTGTAGAATTTGTTTCAGATTTACTGTAAATTATTGCTCCCATATCCCAACCCCTATTTTTGGTCTTCGTTTCCGTGTAGGAAAAGTCACCTCCGGTATAGTTTTCAATTGGCTTAGACTCTGAAAAGCTTAATTTTCCCTGATCATCCAGTTTTCCGGATCTTAGAAGCAGTCCTCTACTCGGATTTCTGTAAATCATATCCTGAATCCCATCTCCATTGAAATCTATTAGCTGTTGGGCATTTCTTGCTTTAGCAGTGGAGCTGCCAAAAGGGAAGCCGAACATCAGATGTCCGTAGGCTGCACTTGAAGGTGTATAAAAATTTAATCCCGCAGCAATTCTTATATTGAGCCCTGTTTCGGTACTTATATTTCCATTGATCTTAGAAGGCTTGATTAAACTTGTTACAAAATTTGAATAAGGTTCATCATTATACGCATTCTGAAAATTAATAGCAGTATCCGGTCCAAATATCTTTACACTACCCGATCCATCTTTCACATCATTATAGTAGTCGAACGTATAGCTGTCGGAGATCTCGTTACATGTCGGCTCTATACCTCCGGGACCGCCACCATTCCCCCCTGTTCCGTCGTCCATCCCTCTTATAGGTGCTTTACTTGTCGATGCTTTACTGTCCTCGGGTTCTTTATTTTCCTGAGCAGCTTTTGCAAGCGTTGTAGAACAAGGATTATTGGGAACGATATAAATTCTTTTCAATAGAGTTTTATAAAATTCTCCGTTTATATAATCCATTTTATAGGTTCTGATAAGCTCGGTTTTGTATTTAACCTCAATATTCTTTAGCAGAAAAACTTCAGATCTCGGAACGCCTTGTTTTGCATTGATATTGATATCCTGTCTGGTAATACTTGTTTCTTTATTGAAGTTTACACTATAATCTTTATTTTTTCCATATTCAATTTTCTTAATCTGGAAAAAGGCTCCCGATGCAAATTCATTATAATAAGTAAATTCCATTTTATTACCGTGTGCATCTTCTACCATTCGAAGTCCCCAGTGAACAATTCCTCCCGAACCCGAAAGCATTGAATCTGATGAACCTCCATAGTATCTTTTGGTACCATCAGTAGAAGTTACTTTCCATGTATAATTACTTGGAGCTGTTCCTATTCTTTCAATAAGAGTAAAATCATGATTTTTTCTTAAATAGAACTGTTTTTTTGTACCATCATTAGGATTGGTATAGTCAGACCTGTTCTGTTTATCGGTAGTAATAGCGGTGTTGTTTTCATTCACATCATTATGTCTGTGAGGAAGATATTCGTTGGGATACACAAGCATTTCTCCGTCCAAAGAATAAAGCTCTGTTTCTTTTTCTTCATTAAAAACAGGTGTTCCCCATCTTGTATCCAAGGTAATGGAAGACAATCCGTTGATATTCCAGCCATCTCCCATCCAGCTGTTTCCTCCTGTGCTGCTGTAGCCTATTGATAATGAAGGCTGAAGCCCTCCCAAACCAGCAGGAACACGAATCGGATAATTGACGCTTGCATCTCCTTTCTGTGTAGCCGTAGGAACATCCATCAATTGTAAGCCTGCCGTAGGATCTGCGGCTTTCAATCCGCTGATGCTTGTAGGAGTAAATGCCTCAAGCTGTGAAGATTCAGGAACCGAAATAACTCCGTTGATATAATCGGTATCACCTTTTGTCTCAACAGTAATTACTTTTTTCTCCGTATCTACTTTACTGCTAGGATCAACTTTCCATTTTTTTGATGTGTAATCAAAATAAAAAGCTTTCAGTTCTTTTGCAGATCTTGCGCCTAATTTCTTCTCATCATATGGAAAAGAGAAAACCATATTTTTTGTAAACTCTCCCGAACGGCTTTCCAGACGGTATGCGCCGGAGTTTACAGTCATGCTTTTAATTTCTCTGGAAACAGCAGGATAATCTTTTTTTCTAAGCTTTAAAACCTGAACCTGAGCATTATTCTCCACAGAATTTTTTTCAATCGTAATGGTTGAATTTTCATACGATTCTGTATACCCTGCATCCTTTGAAATATTAATGACAAGAGGAGCAAATTTTTCTTCATTCAAAGTTTTGAATGAAGATTTATTCGCAGGGATTTTATAGTCTCTCGCTCCGTTTGCATCGGTAATAGACACAAAACCTTTTGCTTTATCCGCTTCCGTAAGCTCAATTAAAGTTTCATATTCTCCTTTTACAGAAGATACAGGTTTGTCTTTAACAAGTACAGATCCGCTTTCAACACCTTTAATATAAAGCTTATTGCCTGATAACAACGATGAAGTATGATCGGAAGGTTTAAGATTATTTTCAAAAATAATTTTTACATTTTGTACCTTATATTTTACTCCATTCAGAGAAGAGGTAAATAGAATTGTATTTTTTCCTTTTTCCAAAGAATTTACAGAAATCTCTTCCTTCTGAGTGCTCCATTTACTGCTAGCAACAATAATGTTTCCTCCGAAAGCAATATTTTTATTAATTGATCTTGAAACTGAATGATAAGAATCCAGTCCGAAAAGATCATACACCAAATATGCTTTGATATTCTGCTTGTTTATTTCAGGAATATTAATCGTGAAAAAATTATCGGATACATCGTCTGATTCATCATAGGAAAATTCGCCGATAGTTCCCTGCTTTTCTTCGGAATCAAAAATATTATCTGATTTTTTACTTTCCGAAAATGCAGCATTTGAAATAAATTCCGTCTTAGAATTCTCTTTATTTAGGCCTTTAATGATACCAGAAGCATTATACTTAGAGAGATCTTTTTCTGAATCTTCTGCTGAATCTATATCTTCTGCTGTTGGATGGTAGACATATTTATCCATCATCCGGAGTTTAAAAGACCGAACCTTTTGCCTGTCCTGTTTCGTAAAGCTGGCACATATGAACATGCAGGCAAAGAAACACAACATTAGGCATGACTTCCTGGTAAAAGGAAGCCGTTTTCTGTATATTTTCATGGTATAAGTTATTCTACGATTAGTTTGAAAGTTTTTATGATTTTCCCGTTCTGAGTAAGGTTGACCAGGTATGAACTCTGGAGAGGAAGATGATTGACATATGACCTTGCACTGCTGCTGACCTTATCCAGGGCAATAAGTCGTCCACCCCCGTCATAAATAGAAATAATCAGGTTTTCCATCGGCGGAAAAACAATGGTGAAATTTTGGTCTTTCTTTACCGGGTTGGGATACAGGGCTATCTTTGTAAGATCCAGCGAAAGATCTTTTTCATTATATACATTTCCGGATCTGGGATCATGGTTTGGCGTATCCGGCTTAGTGTCTTTTACAGGGCTTACGGCAAAAGTGAAAGACGTTTTGTCTCCCGTATCAAAAGCATCTAAGAAATCTACTTTATTAAAGGTTATAAAATTACCGTTTTCAGTCCCCGGTATTTTTTTAATATCGCCATTATCTTTTTTAATCAGCATCCAGTAGGAAAGCGGCAAGGAGCGAGGGTTTACCGTTTCTTTGATAATTCTTACCTGATAACCTGTCTTAGGAATTTTGTTTCCGATAAAACTGATCTCCCAGTTCCTTTCCAGCACATCAATATCTCTTTCAGGCTTTAATGACATAGCCTTATTATCATCAGACCACATCACAAAATTGTTATTGTCAATGACCGTTGGATTATCCGAATTGGTTCTTTTGATCTCATTGATTCCGATAGCAAGAAAAGAATCAGCCTGGTTGGATGACTGTTTTTGGTAAAGTTCATTGCCATCATCCCTTCCCAATCCTGTCGGCCGATGTTTATACGCTGCATGCTTTTCAGGATCCCAGATTACTTTTCCGTCACTCCCGTAATATTTGCCTTTTTCCAGAGAAATTCCGTATTTTATGGAGAGATAAGAATGTATTTTGTTCAGATCCATTATTTTGGCCTTTTTCAGGAAGAAAATCATTTCATACAGATTTTGATCTTCAAACTTTATTTTTAGGCTATCAGATTTTTCTTTGTTTGAATTTGCCGTAGCGGTAAATGAAAAAATGCTGGGCTTTTTACCAATTTCTTTAGATTTTTTTTCTCTCCTGTATAAGGTATTGCCTAAAGAAACATTTTTATCCTTATTTTCCCAAATCAGCTCGTCCTCTTTTGAAGCATGTACCAGGCTCAGCGTATGGCTTTTGTCTCTGCTGTATTTAATATACTTTTTCAACAGCTTGTCTTTGATCCCGCAGTGGAAATTCAGAAGGTTTTCGTCCTTGCACCGGGCAGCATCACGCGATGCAGGATTTATCTTTTCCCATATCTGCACATCAGAACCAACCAATTGGGAATGAGCATACAATGGAAACGAAAACATAAGAAACATGAAAGTTCTTGTACGTAGAAGTTTAAACATAGTTATGGTAGTTTTTTTATTTTGCTCTTATCTGAAAGAGGCAGAGATATCTTTTGTAAATATGTAATTTATAGGAAGCTTAAAAAACTTCTAGAATAGATACGGTAGAAATATAGGATGGGGAAAATTAGAGCCTGGATTTTTCATGGTAATAGTTTATTAGTTGTTTAATTCACAAAACTAAGAAAAAAAAGTTTCCGTGAAAGTTTTTAATGAAATTATTTCAAACTAATTAAAAATTTTAACTATTTTTCTTAAAAAATCACGAAAACCATTGTTTAAATAGAATATTTATTTTAAATTTATTCTGAAAACTACATTTAATAACCATAAAACTTTTTAACATGACAGAACACTCTCACGAGCACGGTCACATGTGTTTTTGCGCATGCACCAATCCCGTTGTTACCTTATTAAAAGAAGATCTTTTCGGGCCCGAAAACCTGGCACTAATGACAGCAGGCCTGCCTGACAAGAAACCTGAAGCTGTACAGCCCGCACCTGTTGTATTTACAGGTGGCATTATCAGGCCAATGATAGACGGCAATGCCGATATGGTGGAAGCCATAGGTTTTGCTGAAGGCCGGGTGGTCGCTACCGGCAGTTTTTCCTTCGTGATAGGAGAAATGGATGCCCGTTTCAAAGATGAATATATTGTAAGGAAACTCAAATCCAGACAGACCCTCCTGCCCGGCCTTTTCGAACCCCATATCCACGTGGTTTTTTCCGGTCTTATGGCTTCTTTTCTAGATGTAGGTCCTTTTGACGGTCAAAACATCAGAAAGGGTTATGACAAAAACTGGGTGAAGGAAACACTAAAGGCCAACCTGCCACCGGAATCCGATGATGCCGTATTATTGGCAAATGGTTTAGACCCCGCTTTGCTGACACCTTACTCCAAGGATAATTTCAAAAACATTGACTATACGTTTTTAAACGATGTAAGCACAACCATACCCATCATGGTCATCAGCGCATCCGGACATACGGTGTATATAAACAGTCCTGCAATTTCTAAGGTCTATCAGAAAAACAAAGCTAAACTCAAAAAAGATGGATATGCCACAGAAAAGGAATTTGAGCAGAAAGGCCGTGGTTTGCTGCAGGAAGAGAAAGGTCTTTTGTATGCCTTCAGCACCTTCAAACCACAGATTATGAAATTAGCGAAAGAAAACATGAGTAAAAACCTCGATGCTTTTTTTGCCGAAGCCAACTCACGAGGAGTGACGTCTATGTATGACGCCATTCTGAATAAAGAATATCTTCATTACCTCAAACCCTATGTAAATTCAAGAGTATTGCCCGTAAGATTGGGCGGCGCCAGATATTGCGAAACGTCAACAGAACTTCCTCATTTACCCCGATACAAAGCCCCCGAAAAATACAGCGATCTTTATTTCGGGCATGTAAAAGTAGTTTCAGACGGCTCGAATCAGGGACTCACAGGTTATCAGTCGGAAGATTATGCCTGTCCGCCGGAAACACATAAAGCAGGTATTTTTGATTTCAAGTCACCCAAAGCTTATTCCGAATTGATCAAATCAATTATGATTGATAAGGGTTGGCCAATTATGGTTCATGCCAACGGCGACAAAGCCGTGACTCTTACCCTAAATGCATATCGTAATGCACTTAAATCACATACAGGGACCCCACTCCGCAACCGCATTGAGCATTGCTCTTTGTTCAGCGAACGGAAACAGCTTGATGAAATGGCAAAATTAGGCATCTCGCCGAGTTTTTTAATAGGCCATGTCGGCTATTGGGGATTCGTTTTTAAGGATATTATCTTCAAAGGCCAGCAACTGGATGGCAATGAAAAGGTAAATATGCTGGACCTCTGCAAATCTGCCCTTAATAAGAAATTAAGAATCTCTCTTCACAGCGATCATACCGTGACCCCAATTGGCCCGTTAAGAATGATGGAACAGTCTATTACACGTGTCATGGAAGCGCATCCGCCGGGATATGACTTCCCTCCTGTGCTTAATGAAGATGAATGTCTGACGCCCGAAGAGGCTCTGCGTGCAGCTACTTATGATGCAGCGTGGCAATGCTATGCCGAAAAATGGGCGGGCTCTTTACCTAAAGGCCATTTTGCAGATTTCATCATCCTTGCAGAAGATCCGTTCAGTATGGCTAAGGATAAAATCAGCATGAATATGCGCAATATTACGGTAGAAGAAACCTGGCTGGGCGGAAATGTAGTATATAAACATAAAAAATAAAAGAACTCTATTCATAAACACAATCAGTTTTTGATATTTATTTGATCTGTCGTGAGGGTCCTCTATTTAGGATTGGCGAATGCTTTGTTTTACGGTTACCATCAGTTCAGATACAATACGCATATCTTTCTGGTAACAGTAACCGATCACAAACGTTAACAGCGCAGGTAAAAAAAGAATTAATCCTTCAGATATAAAGTATTTATGAAGCAATAAAGCCGCTAAAATGAGGATCCATCCCGACAGGAAATAATAATTTGCCAGCCAGCAGCTTCGGTATTTTGGATCCTTCTTGCGGTAAGGAATGAGTATAAAGCTAACGTGCGCAAGAATAGCTCCGGTTAAGATATCAATAACATGGTGCTGATACGTAGTCAGTGTTGAAATCCCCAAAAGGATAAGCCAGATCAATAAGAAAATACGCCACCTCGAAAGATCTTTAAACACCGACCAGAATATAAAGGCAAAAGTAATATGCAGTGACGGTGACTGGTTAAACGGCGAATCGAAAGTATTTAAAAAAGAAAAAGGAAGGTTCAGGATACTGTTGGACACTTCAGGTTTCGTTAATGAAAACCGTAAAGGAACTGCCATAAAAAATATCCCTGCAATGATTATTACAAAAAGCATCCTCCAGGTTACTATTTTTAGCTGATATTTATTTTTACACGAAAAAAATACGAGGCAGAAAAAAAATCCGCTTGCCATATAAGGAATGATCGACAGAGGCACGAACGGAATTGATCTCTCAAAGTCAAAAGTAAATGATGTAAAATTCTCTGACGAAACAGCATGCCAGGTGCAGAGGTTGTAGACAACCATGAATACTATTGTGCAAACACTTAGTGCAAACGCCTGTTGCCGGATTTTCAATTGCTTTTCGGTCATTGATACTTAACATAATTATGTAAGGATAATACCATAAAATAGCATACCAAAAAATCTCCCGGCGTTAAAAAACCCTTTTTTGTGGTATTTATTACACAGCCTGTCTACGGCTTTAAACAAGTCAGTGAAGAAGTTGAGTCCGGTTCAGTAATGAAATTAAAGATTTGTGAGAAGATGTCATGCTTTCATCAATGATCTAGTATTTTCAATTATGATGTAATACTTCTGAAGCCGGTTGAATTTCAATCGGGCCTTTTCAGGATCAGCCAAGCTGCATCCAGCATTTTCATCAGGTGCAGATATGGACCCATCATTTTGTGCTCCGGTGCGTTATTGAAAGTTCCCAGCGAGAAATACACTGCTTCCGCCAGGAACTCCTCGAATTTCTCAAGATTGTATTCTTTAAAAGCTTTTTGGAAAACTGTTGCCGGATCACGGTATTCTTCCTCCGTCAGTGAACCCTGTGACAGCGGACTGTTTTGTTCCGGAAGTGTATGAGCCAGCCATTTCCCATGCTTATTTCTCAGACACCACCCTGCCCTGAGAAACGACCGCAGCGACTGGTGAAAGTGGAAAACAACAGAAGGATCTTCCGGAATCCGGGTTTTGCGCTGTGCGGCGTATTGCATGATACAGTTGAGGCGTTCTTTGGCGGTGATCAGGTCATGGAACTGGAAAAATACATCCATCAGCCGGAGTGCCGAATGCTTCTTCCGGCCGGACCAGAAACGGGATTCAAAGTTTTTGTTTTTTTTCATGGGAGGTTTGTGTTTGTTCTTTGGTTTCTCTGATGTTATCTATTGCAAATCTAGTAAAAAAAAACATAAAAACACATATATGTGTTGTCGAATAACTTAAGAAAAACCAAAATTTACCAAATGTATATATGGAAAACAGAAGAATTAAAACTTCAAATTGGAAAGTTGTTTCAATTTTATAGATTAAACAATAAACTTTCACAGCTACAGCTTGGAAACGAGATAAACCTTTCGAGCAATCAAGTTGGTAGAATTGAAAGAGCAGAAACTAATCCAACATTAGAAAGTCTTGTTAAATTCTGTAATTTTTTTAAAATTGACATGTTACATTTATTTACAAAACTCAATGAAGAAGAATTAAAAAAAATTGAAAGTGAGATTGATCGCTTACAAAAAGAATTTAAAAATCAAAATAAGAGAAAATCCTGACGAGAGTTAGGATTTTTTGTTTTAAGCAGATATGTTTAAATTTTTAAAAATTCAGGGAAAATACTTAGTGGAAAATTTTTAATGGTTTTTATTTTTGTTGTTTACGGAAATCCGTAATTATTATTTATTAAATTCAGGTAATTTTGATAAAAAGTATCATAAATTGATAATCTAACAAATAATTAGTTTAAAATATGTGGGCAGACAATGAAACTTCAGATGATTTATTAGGATTTAAAGTTCATGCAGATTTGGTTGTTAATGTAATTAATGACGATGATGTTTTGCCAGTTACAATTGGTGTATTTGGAGATTGGGGAAGTGGAAAATCAAGTATTCTTAAAATAGTTGAAAAAGAATTGATTGGAGACAGCAAAGACGGATTTAATAATGGAACTTTAGTTTTATATTTTAATGGTTGGGTATTTGAGGGTTATGATGACGCTAAAGCTGCTTTATTAGAATCTATAATTGAAAGATTTGCCAAGCATAAAACTCTAGGAAATAAGGTCTTAGATGAAACTACAAAACTTTTTAAATCTGTAAAATGGATGCGCTTATTGGGACTTAGTTTTAAAAAAGTTGTAGTGCCTGCAGCTTCTGCATATTTTACGGGTGGAGTTTCGCTAATACCGCATTTAATAAATGAATTTTCTCAATTCAATTCTTCCGATTTAATAGCCAAACTTCAAGGTGATGATGCTGAAAATTTCTTAAGTGGCATTATTAGTAAAAATGAAGATGAAGAGGTCACACTTGTTCGTGATTTCCGTGATGACTTCAAGAAAATGTTAGATAAATCAGAAATTAAAAAGCTTGTCGTAATTATTGATGATTTAGATAGATGTACTCCGGATAGATTAATAGAAAATCTTGAAGCTATAAAACTATTTTTAAATGTAGACAAAACCGCATTTGTAATTGGAGCTGACCCAAGAATAGTAAGGCATGCAATAGAATTAAGGTATAAAACTGACGGAATTGAAAATTCACCAGATTTAGAAAGCAGAAACGAAAGAATTGTTAGTGATTATTTAGAGAAGTTAATTCAAGTACCTTATTATCTTCCAAAATTAACAGATAATGAAGTGGAAACTTACTTGTCATTGTTATTTTGTCAGAAAGAATTAGGAGGGAATTTTAATAAGGTGTTAAAAACTTTTTATACTTCTAGAGAGGATAATCGATATAGTGTTTTTGGCTTAGGAGATATTGATTCTATTCTTGAACCAGATGAACGGGAGAAGCTAAAAAATAGTGTGTCCGTAATCGCTTCATTAGCTCCAATAATAACTGAAGGATTAAAAGGCAATCCGAGACAGATTAAAAGATTTTTGAACACATATTCTTTGAGGGATAGGTTGGTTAGAGTTGCAAAAATTTCAGATTTTAGAATGGATGTTCTAGCAAAACTAATGGTGCTTGAATATTCATCACAAAGCCTCTTTAGGCAAATATATGATTGGCAATCAACACAAAAAGGAGAGCCAAAACAGATTATCAAATTAGAACAACTTGCCGATAAAGATAATATTGATAAAATTAAAGATGAATTTTCAGTTGACTGGGGTTCTGATAAAGTGCTAAGATGGTTAAAGACAGAACCTAAACTTTCTAATTTAGATTTACGTGACTATTATTGGATTACAAGGGATCAATTATCAACTTCTATAAGCGGCAGTTCTTTAGTGTCCCGACATATAAGACTATTAGTCAAAAAATTAATTGAACCGGTATCCGGTACTGCTTTAAAAAGAACGGTAGCAAATGAAGTCAAGGATAAACTAAACGATGGCGACTATGAAACACTAATATCTATACTTGAAAAAGAACTTACAAAAGTGCCTGAGAAAACAGAAATACATGAAGCTTTTATTGAGTTGATATCTGAAAAATGCCCAAGTGTCATTGATGCTTATATTAGAGTTATAAAGCAAGTAGATAATAATAAAATTCCATTTAGTCTTGCTCAAAATTTTAAGTTAATTGAGCATAATAATGCAGATGTTAAAAAAATATATAAAGCATTCGGTAAAGAAAGTCAAATTTATAAAGCAATAAACAATGATAACTAATGGGAACCACACAAAGAATTAATCCTGGCGTAGCTAATCAGCCGAATTGGGGCGATTTGTCAAATTCTATAACTTACATAGCAAGTACTGTAGAACAAGAAAGAAAGTTGGAAGATAAAGAGGAAATAGAGAGAGAAAAAGAAGAAGATAAAAAAGAAGAAAATCAAACTGCTATTAATAATGATTATGCTAAACGATATGGGAAAATTGAAAATAGAAGAAGTGAGCATATTAGATCAGCATTTAAAAATCTTGTAAAAACTGGCGGCGGTCGGCAATCCATTACGTCAGGTAAATCACCTTCAATTGGTAAAGCTGGGTTAAAGTCTGCCAATAGAATTGCCGGGCTTTTGTCAAGCGTAGGAACTAATGGAATTGAAAAAACACTAACTGAATTGGGTTTTGGTTCTTTTACAGGAAAATCTTTTAAAGATGTTATTGATTTTTTATTGATCTACTGTTCTGAATCTAACCAAGGGATGGATGAGACCGCAGCTAACAAAGCTTCATGTGAAATTATGAAAGAGATTGAAGTTCAATCAGAAAATGATTTAAACAAATTTCAAGAAATTGTTAAAGAGTTAGTTGATGGAAAAGGTCTAGCTGATACATTATGTAAGTTTTGGGGATTGTATATTTTTGAACATTTATCTCAGCGTTTCGAAGAGAAAATACAGCAACAAAAAGGAGAGAATATTAGTAAAGAAACATTTAAAATCATTAAAAATGATATTTTAGGTCGGGTAAAAGTTTTGAATACAAAAAGAGAAGTCTCAAGAATCGACTGGAAAACACAAGATGGCAAAAAAGAAATAGAGAAGATATTTGATTCAATAATTAAAATCATTTGTGATGAAAAAAATTAATGTAAATACCCCTGTTTATGATGCCAAATCAGGCATTCTTAATATTAAATTATCAGAAGAGTCTGGTAGTATGGCAAAAATTAGTATCGATTTTAAAACATTATTGCCTTTTGCCAATATGGTAGATAGTCAAGTGAAAGATTTTTTTATCTTAACTTGTGCTGTATACGGCGTAGATCGCTTTATTAATAGAAAACAGAATTCTGTAGATGGATGGTCAAGAGAAATACAAATATCATTTCCCGTTTCTAATGTTCCAATATGGAATAGTATAAAACAAGATTTGCAAGAAGCATTATCTTTCTTGACAGGAGATTACTGGACTATAGATTTTTATAAATCTAACTTTTCTAATTCTTTACCAGAATTACCCATGCTTTTCAATGAAAAGTATAAACAAGTTAACCTATTTTCTGGTGGATTAGATTCTTTAATTGGAGCGGTTGACTTTTTAAGCACACATCCTGATGACAAAATATTATTTACATCACATTATGATCCTCATATGAAAGGACCAAAAAAAGATCAGGAAGATTTACTAAAAAAATTAGACAAACAATATAAAGGTCTATTTAATTTTGTACCATCCATAAAAGTAACTTTGTCAGAAACAACAAGTAAAAAAGAAACTACATTCAGAAGCCGATCAATATTATTTATAGGAATAGCTTTACTCATTTCTCAAGGAAAAAAGGTTAGTGAAATTAATGTTCCAGAGAATGGTTCTGTATCTCTAAATTATCCATTAAGCCCATCAAGAAGAACTTCATGTAGTACAAGAACTACTCATGCATTTGTTTTAGATAAAATTAATTCAATTTTATCTAATTTGAAAATTAAAACTCTCATTTTAAATCCATATGAATTTAAAACTAAAGGCGAAATGGTAAGTGAATGTAAAGATCCAGATTTTCTTGAAAAAATTATAAATCTTTCAAATTCTTGTGGAAAAAGGGGACACAGAGCTTATTGGGACAAAAAAAGCAGTTCACATTGTGGAATTTGCATGCCATGTATATATAGACAAGCTTCATTAATGCAAGTTAAAGATATTACACCCTACGGAAACGATATAATTGATCTACCTCCTTTTAGAAAGAAAAAGGGTCAAGATGTAAATATTTTACTAGATTTCTTACGAAAAAAAATTAGTAAAGATGAAATTAAAACAGAATTAATAGTCAACGGAATAAAAAATTTGGATAAATTAGACAAGTATGTTGATGTTGTATGGAGAACTAGAAGTGAATTATCAAAATGGATTTACAAGAATGGGGATAATTATATAAGATCAAAAATTGAATTATAAAATGATAGATACCCATTGTCATATAGACCTTTATAGGAATCCAAAAGCGATTTTAGAGCTATGTGAAAATAAAAAAATAATTGTTTTCTCTATGACTAATTTACCTAGTCATTTTGAAATAGGACTTCCTTTCTTTCAATCAAAAAAATTTGCGAGAATATCTTTAGGTATGCATCCTTTATATGCAAAGTTGCACGAAGGTGAATTTCTGAATTTCAAAAAGAACTTAACTAAAACATCTTACATTGGTGAAGTTGGATTAGACTTTTCCAAAGATGGTATAGATACAAAAGAGCTACAAATTCAATCATTTAAAAAAATTTTGAATCTTGTATCCGGACAAAAAAAAATACTAAGTATCCATTCTAGAAAAGCAGAGAAAGAGGTTTTTGAACTCTTATGCAGATATGAAATTAAATCAGCAATATTTCATTGGTATTCAGGAGGATTAGGTTTGATTGAGAAAATTGTGGATGCTGGATATTTTTTTTCAATTAATCCTGCAATGATAAAATCTGAGTCTGGTAGAAAAATAATTTCAAAAATATCAAAGGAAAAAATATTGACTGAAACTGATGGTCCTTTTGTCAATATAGGTAAAAAACAAATTGATCCTGGAGAAGTACAATCTGTAATAAAATACTTAGCTGAAACATGGCTTATTCCTGATAGTGAGGTCATAAAAATTATTAACAATAATTTTAAAAGTTTATTAACGCAAATTAGATGATTATAACAAAATCAATTATTAATAATTTAAACTTTTAAAAATTATCAAATAGTATATTGTCAGTACGTTATAATAATATTTAAACGGATTATATGCTAATTATAAAAAATTATTTCACATATTAATTATTCTGATAATTGAAATAAGTATTTTTTCCTAATGTTAACCAAAAAAATCCCGGCCAAACCGGGATTTCAAATTTCATATTCAACCTTACTTAATCTCCACAGGAACAGAGATTTTATCCCAATCCATGGTGAATCCGTTTTTGTTGATTTTGTATACCAACGCTTCCTGAGTGGTTGGTAACGCTTTTGTTTTTACATCAACACGCAAAGCATCTTTCGCCTGGTCGTATTTATAAGCGCCCCATTGTTTTGGCTCTTTGTTGAAGATGGCTGTCCAAGTTCCGCTTTGTTTAGGGATCAGGAAAAAGCTGTATTTTCCCGCCGGAAGTTTTTTACCCTGAACGGTAATGTCTTTATCCGTTTCAAAAGTGGTGGCTTCGTTGGCACCCGCACGCCAAACTTTATCATACGCTTCCAGACCACCCCAGATGGTACGTCCTTTCACAGAAGGACTGCTGTAGTCGATGGTAATGTTGGCATCTTTAATTTTTCCTGTAGCAGTCATTGGAGGACTTGCGGGCTTTTTAGTCTCCTGTGCAAAGGCATTCACGGAAATCGTCATCGCAGCAACAAGTACGGTAGCAGATTTAAAAATTGTTTTCATAACACTTTATTTGTTTGTTTGTTGTCAAAGTATATTTTCAGAATGATATTTTTTACCTATTCTTAGGCTGATGTTACCTTTATGCTAATAATACGCTCGCAGATCGGGCAGATTTAGCAGATTTTTTGCGTAGATATCTGCGTCATCACCATACTTTGCGTGAGCCTTTGGTTTTCTGCCAAAATGTAAACAGGCTTTTATATTATTCTTTTTCGTTTACGAATGTACTGCTTTCGGCTTATAAAACAATAGCCCGACGGCAGAAAAAAGAATGACTGCTGCGGCGCCTATTACATTAAGCCAGAGGAAAGAAACAATATCGAACTGATACACGGCAATAACCGAAATTTCAGCCAGAATTGCAGAAATAAAAACATTCTTTCCGTCGATTTTCTTATAGTAAAAAGCGACCAGAAAAATCCCCAGTATCGGGCCGTAGAAAAGAGAACCTAATACATTCACTGCCTCAATAAGGGAACCCATCTGCGTGGCAAACATCGCTACACCGATTGAGAAAATTCCCCAGGCTAACGTGTGCAGTCGGCTATATTTCAGTTCGGTTTTCTCATCAGGAATTTCTTTTTTGAATATCAGATGAACATCTTTTAATGAGCAGGCAGCAAGTGAGTTCAGCGCCGCCGAAATGGAGCCCCAGCTGGCCAGGAAAATAACGGCAAACAGCAAACCGATCATCCCGACCGGTAAGGTATTTTTCACAAAATACAGGAAAATATAATTGGTATCTGTTTTCTCCGCATTATAGTTGGACTTGTTGATCGCTTCCTCTACCCTGCCGTGAAGCGCTTTTACCTGGGTCTGTGTATTTTTAAAATCCTGAATGGTTTGGGTAAGCTGCGGAGAACCAGTTTCTTTTAACTTTAAAATTTCTTTCGATTCTGCATTAAATTTTACCTGTAAATCCTGATGCTCTTTTTCAAAAACGGCAGCCTGCTCAGGTTTTGTTTCCTTTAAATATTGATAAGAACGCTCGTTGAAATAAATCGGAGCCGGTTTCAGGGAAAAGAAAGCAAAAAGCAAAGCACCGATGAGAAGAATGGCAAACTGCATCGGAATTTTAACCAACCCGTTCAGCAGCAGGCCCATTTTGGCATTGGTATTGTCCTTCGCCGTAATATACCTCCCGACCTGGCTCTGGTCTGTCCCGAAATAAGAAAGTGCGAGAAAAAATCCGCCAATCAGCCCGCTCCAGATATTGTATTTATCTTTCCAGTCAAATTCTGTAGTGATGACATTAAGCTTTCCGGATTTCCCGGCAAGATACAACGCATCGTTGAAACCGATTCCGTTCGGCATATTCTGAATAAGCAGGAAACCCGCAAAAGCCATGGTTCCCAAAATGATAAGAAACTGTAATTTTTGGGTATGAGCGATTGCTTTTGCCCCGCCAACATACGTATAAATCAACAGGATGCCGCCTGTTAAAACATTGGTGACGTAAATATTCCAGTTCAACACGCTTGACAGAATAATGCTCGGTGCATAAATGCTGATCCCTGTTGATAATCCCCTTGAAAAAAGAAACAGCAGCGAGGTAAGCACTCTTGTTTTTTTATCAAAGCGGTTTTCCAGATATTCATAGGCGGTATACACATTTAACCGCTGAAAAATCGGGATGAAGGTAATACAGATCACAATCATCGCCAAAGGGAGACCAAAATAATACTGAACGAAACGCATCCCGTCTGTATACGCCTGACCCGGCGCCGAAAGAAACGTAATGGCACTTGCCTGCGTAGCCATAATGCCCAAAAGCACAATGTACCAGGGCATTTTATTATCTGCTTTCAGGTAGGATTCGTTGCTTTTCTGGCCACGGCCGATGAATACGCCATACACAACCACTACAACGAGGGTAAAAATAAGAACAGTCCAATCTATAGTACTCATGCCCAGAATTTAGTAAACCAATAATAAAATACGATCTGAAGCACCAATACCGCTGCTAACAGCAGGTACCAGATATTCCAGTTTTTGAGTTGCTTGTTCATCAGTTTTTCTGTGCAGATAAAAAGTTTAAAAATAACCGTGCAGCACCGACATTTCCCGCAGGAAGCTGTCTGAAAAATGCCAGTGGTGTATAGATAAAATTACCTTTCCCGTATTTGGCATACAGCGTTGATCCCATCAGAGGTTCTTCACCCGTATCATGCATTTCAAAAAGCGGTTCATAGGCAGCGTCCCATTGATCAGGGAAATAAGCGCCACGCTCCTGTACCCATCCTTTAAAATCATCGGCCGTAATTTTGTTCGGATAGTTCAGCAGCTTATGATCCGGTTTTAAAAACGTAACCTCAGCGTTCTCTTCAGTAACTCTTTTATTGGCAATGGTGAAACTGTAGATGCCCAGCTGATCAACGGTAGTATCCTGATTGGTGTTGTACTGCATCACCAGATTACCTCCTGCTTTTACATAAGACCATAAAAAAGGCATCCAGCGGCCCAGCTTTTTCTCGGTGTTATTGGCACGAACACCCAATACGATGGCATCATACTGCGACAGCTTGTTTTGATTACCATTTACGCCGGATTGATCGATGCTGCCATAAAAATCTTCGTCTTTCAGGAAATCCACCTGAATACCTGCAATGCGCAGAAACTCCGGAATGAAATCTCCCGCACCTTCGATGTACCCTACTTTTTTAACCTTCGTCTGAATATCCCCTTTCATGACGGTGACCGATGCCGGTGCAAAATATTGTAAAGTAGGTAAATGCGGATACTGAATTAAGATTTGTTTTTTGTTGTATAATACTCCGTCTGCAATATAATTGGCTTCCAGCTGTAAGCGAGATGAACTAATTGCTGCAAGCTTCGTTTTAGGAATAACATAATCTATGGTAAAATCTTTCCCATTCATGGAATTTAAATCAGCGCCGCCTAAGCGTTCTCCGTTATACATCAGGCTGACAATACCCTTGTCGAATTGTTTATTTGAATTAACCTTAAAATTCAGGCTTACCTGTAAATCTTCATTTTCTTTGGCCAAATAAAGCGGCTGTGTAAATTTCAGTTCCAATGCAGGAACAATGCGCAAAGCTTCCACTACATCGCCACGCACGGGATCTAATTTCTTGAAAGATAAAGGTAATTTAACCTGAAACTTTTCCGAACCGATTTTTAAATCAAGCAGAACATTCAGCGGTGATTCTGCTTCGGGCAAACCGATTAAAGTATCATCCGGAACAGAAAAAGTTGCTGCGTTTGTGGGAGCTTTCGCTAGCCAGTAAGGTTCTGTAAGTGCTGCATCTGCAGGAATCTGCATTTCATGCTGAATGGTAATTAAAGAATCTTTTGACAGTTTTCTGTTGACGCTTTCTGACTTGCCTAGCCACTTTACATTTTCTAAAACAACAGGATTTACAGCTCTTGAAATTAAATTTAGCCTGAAATTATAATGATCCCCCGCAACCGCTTCTGCCTGATTGGTAACGACCTCACCCATAAACCCGGCACAGCTTAAAATAATCTGGTCAAGAGATTTAATTTTATCTTTTTTCAGCGCTGAATCCTGTAGCTCCATAATTCTTTTCCGTAAAGCAAGCAAAGCAGGCAAGCTGCGGTCTGGCTCATTGAAATTAAATCCGGAAATAATTTTATCTAAAGATTGGTCAATATCAGCGTTTCCTTTTGCAGTCCAGGACTGAACTACTCCATCAAAAAGTGTTGCCTTTGCAGGCTCGCCCGTAACGTGGGCAAAATATTCGGTTTTAATCCCGGCTACAGACTGCGTTCCTGCACCCTGGCTTTTATGTAAGCTTCTGCTTAATCCGGCCAATTCGCCATAACCCATTCCCAATTGCGCATCATATTGCCCGACCGTGACTTTCAGTTGATTTTCAGCAGTTGTATTGACTGCGCCAAACCGGAACGTATTCCACAATACGCGTTTCGGCTGCCATACATTCACATATTTCAGCTGATCTGGAAAAGCCGTTTTATCGCCCGCCAGCTTAAAAGCTTTTTCTGCCACCACGGCCGAAGCTGCATGCTGTCCGTGGCCTGCCTCAGCAGTAGGAGGAAAACGACAGATGATCACATCCGGACGGAATTTTCGGATTATCCAGACTACATCCGCTGTGATATTATCTGTATTCCATTGTTTAAAGGTATCCGTTGTATTTTTTGAGAACCCGAAATCAATGGCGCGGGTAAAAAACTGTTGGGCACCGTCTAATTTTCTTGCTTCTAAAAGTTCATGCGTCCTGATTAAACCCAGTGCAGCACCCTGTTCTGTGCCTAATAAATTTTGTCCGCCATCGCCTCTGGTTAAAGACAGATAGGCCGTTTCTACATTCTGGTCGTTGATTAACCACGAGAGCAATCCCGTATTTTCATCATCAGGATGAGCCGCAAGGTATAAAACTTTAGGAAGGTGTTTCAGGGTTTTAATATCACGGTAAATTTCAGATGATTTTGAGGGCCGAACCTGTTGGGCCGAACAAAAGACCGTGTAAAAGCCAAGAATAAATACAATGAAAAATTTTCTGAACATTTCAATTTGCTTTGCAGGGCAAATATAAGTAAATCGTTTTTCTTTCAAGGTAAAAGAAAAACCATGCACTTTTGGTGATGATTTAACTTCCCGGAAGACCCGGAATACATTGCTGTTTTAAGGTTAATTATTAATTGGTTAATTGAATGACTGCCTGAACTCCAAAGGGGTCTGATTGGTCTTGCTTTTGAATAATCTTGTGAAGGACTGCGGATATTCAAATCCCATATGATAGGCAATTTCAGAAATAGAAAGATCTGTGGTCGAAAGTATCTCCTTTGCTTTTTCAACGAACCTGTTGTGAATGTGCTGCTGGGTATTGAGTCCTGTTAATGACCGTAAAAGGTCACTCAGGTAGCTCGCTGATACATTTAACTGATCGGCAATGTTCTGTACCGTCGGAATTCCGTTCTGAAGCTCTTCGTCTGAATTAAAATAAAGATCAAGAACTTTTTCAAATTTTTCGATAAGATGATCATTAACGGCCTTATAGGTGATAAACTGTCGTTTGTAATACCTGCTGCTGTAGTTGAGAAGAAGTTCGAGCTGGGAGATTACCACATCCTGGCTAAAATCATCCATCCTGCTCTTCAGCTCCTCATCAATAATGCTGAAGACTGAAAATAATGTATTTTTTTCGCTTTCTGATACTTTCAGCGCTTCGTCTGCTGAATAGGAAAAGAAACCATATTGCCTGATCTTCTTTGCCAACGGATAGGAAAGCAGAAAATCGGGATGAAGCAGGATGAGGAAACCTTTGCTTTTGTTATTCTTAGGTTTTTCAAAAAGCTGCCCCGGAGCCGTAAAAACCAGGCCGCCTTCACCAAAGTCATAGTGGTGCTGCCCATATTTGGCACTTCCGATCGTATCTTTATAGGCGATCTTATAAAAGTCCAATACCATATGGTCAGACAATTCTTCAGGTAATGTCATGTCTTCCAGACGGATAAAACTGACCAGCGGATGTTCCGGTTTGGGTAATCCGAATATCTTATGGAATTCAGATAACGATTGGAACTTATGCAGATGTGGGTTGCTTTTCATTTTTTGATCTTTAAAACCAACACCTGTAGACTTGATCTCAGGTGTCGGTGATGTAAAAATAGTGAATTAATTACCAAGGTGTTTCGCCGGATTCAGGATTATATTCTTCACTGATGAATTTTCCGGTAGGTCCGTCCTGAGCGATCATTGCATATTTTGCAATTCTTTTTCCACCTTCTTCCACGGTTCCGGTACCTCTGTGATTATTGAAATCCGTAGCAACGAATCCCGGACATACTGCATTGACTTTAAAAGGTGTATCGCGAAGCTCGTATGCAAGATTAATGGTATACATATTCATCGCGGCTTTTGAAGCAGTATAGACGGCAGCTTTATGGCTGTAATACACCCAGCTGGGGTCGGAATGCAAGGTAAGCGAACAGCCACTGGAAGAGACGTTGACGATTCTTGGCTGTTCCGATTTTTTAAGTAAATCTATAAATGCCTGGGTCATTCTGATAACACCATACAGATTGGTATCCAATACATTCTGAAAAGATTCGACTGGTGCCTCCAGGGCGGCCTGTGGCATTCCGCCGTTTATTCCTGCGTTATTGATGAGTACATCCAGGACATCGGTTTTATTTCCGATCTCGGATCTGGCTTTTTCTACGGAAGCAGCATCGGTTACATCCAGCTGAATTGCCTCTATATTTTCAAAACCTGCTTTTTTAAGTTGTTCTACGGCAGATTCTCCATTTTCCAGATTTCTGCTTCCGATAAAAACGAAATATCCGTTTTCTAAAAGCTGCTTAGCCGTTTCAAATCCTATTCCTTTGTTGGCTCCTGTTATTAATGCTGTTTTCATATTAATTTATTGTTTTATATTTTTCTGCGAATTCTTTCGCAAAATCTTCTAATTTCACTTTTCCCAATTTTGGTTTGCTGGCATAAAAATCTTCATACAAACTACCGTTTCCCTGTGCCTTTTGCATGGCTACCATTCCTTTGGCAATCCATTCATTGATGCCGGCAGAAAGCATTTGATTTAATAATTCTTCACTTGAAATGACTTTCCACTCCAGATTCGGATTACCGATAGCTTTACCCAAAACATTGGCAATTTCATCTGGAGAAACCTCATCGCTTGCGATATAATGTACTGTCCTTCCACTGAAGGTTTTTTGAAATTCTTCTGCAATGGTCGCTGCAATATCATAAGGTGATACCCAAGGTTCTTTGTTTGCACCTCCGTAGCTTTGAATAATTGCACCCTGAGACTGTATAGTGGATAACCAGCGGTACATATTGCTGAAAAATCCTACGGGGCGCATGAATTTAATCGAAACATCTTCAGGAAGTGTCTGTAAAATCTGCTCAACATTGTAATGAACCAGAAGACTTCCGTTGCCCTGATCAGAGTGTGCTCCGATACTGCTTAGATGGATGATCTTTTTGACGCCTGACTGCTGAACAGCCGTAACATAATTTTGAGCTATTTTTTTAAACTCAGCCAAGAAATCAATCTCTTTATCAAAAAGACTTCCTATGCCTTCCCAGGCTTCCATTAAATAGACAGCATCTGCTCCTTTAAATGTTTCTGTCAAAAATTCTGCATCCAGAATGCTTCCTATCGCCGCAACAGCGTTCAGACTTTCTATTTCAGTTATTCTTTCTTTTTTGCTGCTGATTACCGTGACCTGATGTCCGGCAGCTACCAGTAAATTGGTAAGTGGTTTTCCGATGTTCCCTAGAGAACCTGTTAATACTATTTTCATTGTCTTTATTTGTTAGTACAAAGTTGCACTAACCATTACTCATAGAATAAACAAAATCCCGGCAACACTTAACCAAAATGCACAGCGCTGAAAATTATGATTTATTAAAAATGAAAACTAGTTGGCTTGATGCGAATTGCTCTGCTCCATCTATGCGGTTTATATTGACAAACATTTGCTAATGCAGAAAGGTCAACAAAATATTGACCTTTTTGAGTTTGATACTGTATTAAAACAAAAAACGCCGTAAACTTAAATGTCTACAGCGTTTCATTTACACTATTTATCAGATTTTTTCTTAACGTAATCGGTTATATGATCGATAGGAATTAGATCCAGTATATCATTAACATCAATTATTTTGTGTTCTTCCAGAATACTTTTTACAGCTTTGGCCGCTCCGGGATATGTTGTCAGCCGTTCCAAAAGACCGTACACATTAACCATCTTTTTGTGTGTATTTTCAGAATCACCGCCAAACCATGATCCGTTAAAATGATGGCTTACATAGTTTTTTGGCAAATCCTGTGAAAAATAAACAGACGGATATAGTGTAACATCATGCTTTAGCTTTTGAATGGTATCGCTGTAGCGGTCTGCGCCGTAATCTTTTTCCAGCATTTCCGAAAAAATATCGGTATTGATACGCTCTTCAAAACCGCTCTGCTTATTATAATAGTCTACGAAATCTTTAGCCAATTGATGATTTGGCTCAGCCATCCAGAATGCTGAATATGGCACTCCTTTAACTTCGAAACCACAAACTGCTTTTTCGTTGAGGAATTCATCCAGAGGCAGCTTCAGCTCCATATCGGTATCCATATAGATGCCGCCGTGTTCATACATTACTTTAGATCGTATATAATCGGAAACAAAAGCCCACTTTTTCTGTGCAAATGCTTCTTTAACATAATTATTGTCATCCAGGGGAGCATTGCTTTCATTCCATTCAATAATTTCATAATCGGGATGAATTTTTTTCCATGTGGCGATGCAGTGTTCTGCTAATTCATCCTTCGGCTGGCCTCCAAACCAGCAGTAGTGTATTTTCTTTGGTATCATAACTGAATATTTATTAGAATTGGTGTTTGGATTTATAGTTATACAAACATCAAACCTTTATGGAAATCGCGAGGATAAAATCTTCTTTAAAATTGATTTTTACCAATTGCAGTTTAATTTTTTGCTAATTCTGCTGATTCAATATCCGATAGGTATGATATTCGATGCAGCTTTTGAATAATAATATTCATATCTTATGCAGCATAATTCTGATCAACGATACCAGCCAAAATCCTACGTTGAAATTTCCACCCCCGAATGGGTAAAAAACGCAACGCTTTACGAGCTGAATATAAGACAGTTTTCTGAGGAAGGGACTTTTGAGGCAGTAAAACAACAATTGGCAAGGCTTAAGAAACTGGGTATTGATATTATTTGGCTGATGCCCATTCATCCCATAGGAGAGCTTCATCGTAAAGGAAGTTTGGGAAGCTATTATTCTGTTAAAGATTATTTTGACGTTAATCCTGAATTTGGTACTAAAGAAGATTTTAAAAATTTGGTGCAGGCGATTCATGATGAAGGGATGTTTGTCATTCTGGACTGGGTGGCCAACCATACGAGCTGGGACAATAATCTTGTTACAGAGCATCCGGAATGGTATACCAGATCAAGAAAAGATACGTTTCAGTCGACAAGATGGCGGGATTATGATGATATCATCGAATTGGATTACAGACATCCGGAATTGCGCCGATATATGACAGATGCTTTAAAATACTGGGTCAGAGAATTTGATATTGACGGATACCGGTGCGATATTGCGAGTTTTGTACCTATTGACTTTTGGGAAAACGTAAGATCGGAACTGGATAGCCTGAAACCCGTTTTTATGCTGGCTGAAGCCGAAGACAGGGATTTACACAGACGAGCATTCGATGCTACGTATAACTGGAATTTATGGAATATTCTGCATCAGATTGCCATCAACCATTACAGTGTTAAAACGCTTACCGAAGCGTATCTTGCGGAACATGTATCGGTTTTTCCAAAAGAGGCGATAAGAATGAATTTCATCGATAATCACGATAAAAATTCCTGGGAAGGAACGCCGTACAGTAATTTTGGAGATGCTCTCAATGCAGTGACCGTTTTTACTTTTCTGATGGACGGAATTCCTCTGGTTTATAACGGACAGGAAGCAGGCCTTGACCGTTCACTTAATTTTTTTGAAAAAGATACCATTATCTGGAAGAAACACGACAATGCACAGCTTTATTCCACGATTTTTGATTTGAAACACCGGAACCGGGCTTTGTGGAACGGACGCTTTGGTGGAGAAATCGTAAGAATCATGAATGATAAGATGGATCAGGTCATTTCATTCGTAAGAGAGAAAAACGGACATAAAGTACTGGTATTTATCAACCTTAGCAAAGACCACGTGCTGGCACAATTTGATACTTCTTTTGACAAAGGTTCTTATATTAATCTTTTCTCCGGGACTGAACAGCTGGTTGATGAGACTCTGGTAATTGATATGGTAGGCTGGGATTATGTTGTACTTCATCATACCAATTAAAAAATCAGGCTGCCTTTTGAAGCAGCCTGTTTCATTTATTAGTTTTCAGGAATCTCTATTTGCAATATTCTGGATTTATTGTGCTGAAGATGACACCTTATATTTAAATCTGTTTTAAAAAAATCTGTCTTTTCCAAGAGATCCTGGTAGTACTTAATACCTTCCAACAGGTTTGCTTTAAAATTGTTCCACTTTTTTATCTGACCTGCCGTTATCTTCCCGGAAAACTCTTCTATATCTTTTTTAAGATAATCAATATACATTTTCATCTCGTTAATAAAGATATTGGGTCTGTTTTTATGTGAGATAATATTAGACTTCCCGTAGATATGTTTTACCATTTCTGAAAGCGATACTTCCTTATCAAAATACGCTAGATTCGGACCGGGACAAATCACAACACCTTGCTTTTCGCCTTTTATTTCAAGCCCGTTTTCCAGATACGCCGCATTTACTAAACCTACACAAAGACATGCTTTTTCGGTTATATTATTCTTTTTTCTCTGATAGATTTCGGAAGACAGCTCATGTTTTACATCTTCCAGTTCATGCAATTTGATTTCCTGGTATTTTTTAGACGCAGTACATATTCCTTCCGGTGAGTATTCTTTGCTTAGAGCCAGCAGTTTTTTAGGACACGAACTTCCGTACCGGTTTTTCGACTGTTTCTGATGCCTGATGATTTCATTGGAAGAGCCCTTTATGGTGTTAAAAGGCACACCCAATGGAGACAGATTGCTGATGTAAAAATCTTTTTCTTTTGATTCTAAAAGAAGTTTTCTGGTCTCGATATCTACAGAAGTAGCTTCCGGTACCAGCAGGAAAGGCGAACCCCAACCGATGCTGTCTACATTGTAGGTATTCAGAAGAAATTCATGTTCTTCAGCTGTTCCTACTCCACCCTGAACTGTTATTTTCATATCCAGAGGCTGAGCAACAGGAGATTTACCTTTCTGTTCAAGGGCTTTATTCATCAAGGTATGTGAGGATTCAATGAGCTCATGCTTTTTATTTTTAAATTCTTCAAGAATCGGCCCTAATAAAAGTCCTTCTGTTGCAAAAGCATGTCCACCGCAATTCAGTCCGGATTCTATTCTGTATTCTGAAACCCAGAGTCCTTTTTTGGCTAAAAAATTCCCCTGAATCATCGCCGAACGAAAATCGCTTACCTTCAGAATGATTTTCTTTTTGATGTTTCCTTTCTCATCGGGATAGAAATCTTCAAACTCTTCAATATAACTGTACAGTCTAGGATTCATTCCTGCAGAAAGCACCATCGATGAAGACAGCCTGCTTTTTGCAAATCCACGCAGGGACGCATGTGCATCGTTATAGATCACCGGCAGCTGTTCCTTATTTTTAAAATTATCTTTGTCAACTTTTGTCATGATATTGACGTCGATATTTCCGGGAGAAAGGTGTTTTTCAATAAAACTTTTAATTGAGGAAGTAATTCCTTCTTTTTGAGTAAGAAAATGCTCCAGTCCGGCTCTCAGCTCGGAAGTATTGGGAAGCATATCTACAAAATGGGACAGTGTCGTTTTATTTTTTGAAATTTCTTCTTTAAAGGCTTCAAATTTTTCGGTCACGATATCATCCAGCATATTAAGATACGCTGTTATTCTTTTAGCACGGTAATCTTCAACCCTGGTAGAAATACTTGCGTAATTCAGGTTGAACTTGCTGCTGTAAAAATTTTTCATTTTTTCTATAATCTCATCATCAATTATAGAAACTACGGATGAAATTCCGTACTGTGCGACACGGATAGGACTGTCTATCGTATACGCCAATCCCATTACGGGAATATGGAAATTGTGTAAAGGTTTTTTGATCATTTTTTTATATTGATTAAAATAAATGCTTACCTCTAAATTCCCATCAACTATTCACGGGTACAAAAGTATCAGTTTAAAATTAATTATGCATATAATAACAGGTTAATTTGTTCGATAATATTTAAAATCATTCAGAATCCAAAAAAGAGTTTCGGGCAAATCTTCGATTTGCCCGAAACTCTTTTATAACAAATATGAACTTTATATTAATTAAGCTTCATCCGAGGATTTTAATTTAAGAAACATAAAAGCCAATCCTAATCCAAGTCCAGCCATTACAGCCAATCCCGTTTTTTTAGAGGGAACAGGAAGCATCGTATCACCGTAAATACGGTGTGGTTTAGGAGAAGGTTCCAAAATATTTCCGGAATCAGAAGGTGCATTTTTCAGCTTCATCATCAGCCGCATTCCTGCGGAAGCAGTATTGATAACGGGTTTTGGAAAAAGCTGGTAAATTCCGGTGAGAAGCCTGGAAGTAATATCGGGAAATAGTTCTTTTTGCGGATTTTTCGCCAGCTGTACAAATTTAGCAGCTGTATCTCGGGGATCTGCAGCAAAAGGCGGAATTTTAAAATCCAGACCGGAAAATTTTGCCGAATGCATATTTCCCGTAGAACGCTGAATTTGGGGATAGAGGTTGCAGATGTGCACATTTTGAAAATCTGAAATTTCACCGTGAAGGCATTCCATCATTCCGCGGATTCCGAATTTCGTGGCAGAATATACCGCACTGTAAGGAGCCGGCATAAACCCGCCGATGGATATGTTATTGATTAAAATACCTTCTTCCTGCTTTTTAAAAATCGGCAAAACACTGTATGCGCCGTGCATGTACCCGAAAAGATTGGTTTTGATTACCTGTTCGTTCAGATCCATGGGAATTTCTTCAAATTTCCCGCTTGCCATTACCCCTGCATTATTGATCCAGATATCTATTCTTCCGTTGAATTGTAATGCTTTATTGGCAAGGTTCTGCACATCGGCAGCAATAGACACATCGGTGGGAACGCCCAGTGCCGGCACACCGAGATCGTGACATAAAGAGACTGTCTCTTCGAGCGCTTCCTTTCCGCGTGCTGCCACTACAACATTACAGCCCTCAAGAGCGAATGCTTCGGCAGCGGCTCTTCCTACTCCGCTGCTTCCTCCGGTGATAACCACTGTTTTACCTCTGAGACTTTGCTGGATTTCATTATTGGATTTCATTTTGCAATTGGTTTTGGTTAATGCTGTAATATCCACCTATTATTATGCCACAGGTATTAATGCGGATATTAGAAATGATAAAAAGAATCCCCAATATTAATTGAGGATTCTTTTATTCGTCGAAAATTACTCTCCCGTCAAACGGTTCGCTCCAGCAGATGAAAATACGATCGTTGTGCCTTTTCATTTGTGCCTGAAGGGTTTCGTACTCACCATCTTCCTTTTGTCTTTCAACAACCAGATCCGCACCTTCTCCTACATCTCCTTTACGAAACTCTACCTGATAAAGATCTGATCCTTCCTCTTTAAAAAAGTCTTCTTTTCTGAAATTTCTATGTGCCATAACTTTTATTTTTTATAAATAAAGAATAAACTGTGCCAATAATGCAGACTTATATTTTTTCTTAAATTTTCTTAAAAAATATTAAAAAAATACTCCCATGAATGCAAGTGGCATAATATTTTAATATAGATAAGTACTCATGTTTAATTTGAGTTTTCATGGTTATTAGTTTTTATCCTCAGTTTTCTGAGGATTTTTTATTTTAATACATTCAGTGATGAAAATATGATAATTTTTAGCGTACCCAAAAGAAAAAACAGCTTATTTCTAAGCTGTTCCTGTTTATTTTCATACAAATAATGTTACTTACATTACATAGGCTCCTTTGTTTTGAAATACATTTATCCCTTCAATTTTATTCTTCTGGGTATTGTAGATCATTTCAACAGTAAAATGTGAAACTTCATAAAGGACATATTTCAGCGTATTAATAGTTCTTTCGTTCATAACACGTCCTTCATTCATCACTAAACTGAATTGATCCTGATTAGGCATATTTTTAAAATCATAATAAGAAATATTCATAGCTGATGTTTTTAATACTTTGGTTATCAATACACAATTTCTTTGCCAAATTATGTTAAGGCGCTGTATTTTTTTTATTTAATTGCAATAACCACGAAAATATTTTCACCAAAAGCATACTCCTTGTTATATTTCACGGATCAGCCTGAACGTAAGATTGATCCTCGGGTTCATTTTCCTTGTAGATTTAGCAATACGATGCTCCCAGTTTACCTGCAGATTACCTTTCATGATCAATAACGAACCGTTTTCTAAGGCGAGACTGTACTTTTTCTGATGATCATCAACCTTTCTGAAATCGAAATTTCTTACCTGGCCCAAACTTAATGAGGCTATAACAGGCCTGTTGCCCAATTCGCTTTCCTTATCCCGATGCCACGCTACAGAATCATTTCCGTCCCGGTACAGATTAAGAAGTACCGAATTAAATGTATATCCTGATAATGTCTCAATTTTTTCTTTCAGATTAATGAGTTCCGCAGACCACTCGTTTACCCGGAAGTCATTGTTTCCCAAATGATACATTTTTTTACTGTCGCCGTACCACGCGATCAGTCTTGGTGTAATAACCACTTTATCATACATTTTCTGCGTATTCTGCTTCCATGGCGTATCATTCAGCAGTTTATCAAAGAGTTCTGAAGCTTCCTTTTCAGATAAAAAATCTTTGGTGTATTCCAGAAGTTCTTCGGGAAAATGATAGTATTCATCTGACTCAAACAGGCTCAGCTGGCTCATTTATTTTTCTTTTAAATCTTTGGTAACTTGCTTTTCAGCATTTTTTGCTTTTTCTTCCTGAGCTTCTTTTTCTTTACGCTGCTGTCTTTTAGACTTTTTTTCAGCCCTTCTCTCCTGACGAATCACCTTATTAAGCTTCCTGTTGTATGCTGCATCCAAAATTCCCTGGCCTTTTTTACTGAAAATTTTAATTTTCGGTTTTTCATGAGTTCCGGTAACAACAATCGGGAAGCCGATCAGTCCGCCGGGAAGAATTCCTATCCTCACCCTGAGATCAAGCAGTCCGTTGAAGCTTGTCGTTCCGCTGATGCTCGGTCTTAAAATAGAAACCCGGAACGTAAACTTATCAACATGAATCAGGTTATTTTTAATATGGGTTTCAATATTTACCCCTTTCATATCAGGATTATTAAATGCCTTGGCGCCGATATTATCACCAACCGCGGAAAGCATTTTTAAGTTTTTCACTTCCACATCCCGAAGGTTGACGATACCGCCGCCTTCAAGAGAAGGATAAATCGGTTTCATATTTCGGTCAAAATCACCTTTCAGTTTATAATCAATAGAAACAATTCCTTTTACATTTTTTGCAGCTGTTGCCATCTCACGCACCATATCTATCTCTTTGTAAGCTCGCTGTACATCAAAATCCAGCACTTTTAGCGCAACATCATAGTTGGCGGTAAGCGGAGATTCGTCCTGATAACGGGCATCAATATTCATTTTACTTCCGATGATATCGAATGATGTATTTTTGAGATACACCTGCCCCTTCTCCACAGAAGCCTGTCCTTTCACGTGGTTTAATCCTAATCCTTTAAATTCAACTTTCCGGATATTGGTCCGCAGGGAGACATCAAGGTTTTTAGGGATAATGACTACCCCGCTGCTTTTAGGATTTTCTACTTTCGCATACTCCACTTCAATTGATTTTTTTGAATTATCGCCGTTTTTTAAAGCCATAAATTCATCAATAAGCACATAATTGGAATTTAAATTAAACTGTCCATGCAATGTTCCTTTTCTTTCGATAAAATAATTGATTGTATTGAGAAGATAACCATTCAGTGCAAAATCTGACTTTCCATACGTTGCAAGAAATTTGCTGAACCACATCTTCTCATTTTCAAACCGGAAATTTCCTTCTTTGATAAAAAATGATTTCGGTAAAAATTCTGTAGTTGCTTTTATATTTTTTAAAATTAAATTGCCTTTATTGTCAAGCTTACTGTATTGTCCGGTTGTGGCATAGCTTTGCCTTCCGTTCAGCGAAAGGTCGGCCATGATCAGTCCGCTCACATCAAATCCTTTTTTGGCAAAAACACGGTATATTCGTCCGACATTTAAGGTGCCTTTTGCGCGGACTTTATACAGTACATCTTCAAAATTCTGAAGATCTGCGTTTACAAAAACAGGATTGCCCTCGAAATCAAATTTGAAAGGATTCAGTTTTACACCCAGACTTTTGAAAGTGCCGTCTGTATTGATAATATTGGCTACAATATTGATATTCTGAATGGGATTCGGATAATATTTGGTTTTCAGCCAGCCATTTTTAAGGTTGAGATAACCGTTGGTTTTCGGAAACAATTTCTTATCAAGGCTAAAAATTCCGTTGGCTTTAATATTGGTATCCATTAAACCTCGAACATCGATGTCTTTCAAACCTAGCGCCTGATCAAGGATCTGAAGATCCACAGCACCTTTAACATCGGCAGTTACCTGCATTTCATTCAATCCTTTTGTTTTCACAACTGCCCTAAAACTGTTTTTTGGTCCGAGATCAAATCCCAGGTTTTTAAGATCAATCGCCAACTGATTGGTATCGAGCGAAGGAAGATCAACATTAAGATCCATATTAAGATTATTCATCGGGACCGGTGCCTTTCCATTTGAGACAAAGCCGTCTCTTACCATTAATCTTGCTTTAAGTCTTGGCTTCAGGTTTTTCTGTTCACTAAAGCGGCCTTTCAGGTTGAAAAAGAGATCGCTTTTCCCTTCGATTTTAGTGTCTTTCGCCCAGTCCAGGTATTGTGGAGGAAGGACGGAGATCATATCACGAATGGTGGTATTTTCCGAGGCTGCGTTTACGTCGAGATTATATCCGTCTTTCAGAATGCTTAAAAACCCGGTAAATTTTAACGGAAGATCATTGATTCTTAATTCGTTTTTTCTCAGTACAAATGTTAACGCATTGGTATTGATCCTTGTAATAAGATCTGCGTGCAATGTTTTTTGTTTTGCGTAATAAGTCCTGTTCAGGCTGAAATCCAGCTTATCAATATCAAGATCGGTTTCAAGATCAAAAATATCTTCGCTGAGCCCTCCTCTTCCTGTATAATTAAGTCCTTTGGCATCCACTAAAACTCTTGCAGAATGGTCTCTGTATGTAATATTCCAGTTTTTCAGCTTTATAAGATCAAGCTTTATCGATGTTCCGGATGCTGCTGTATCTTTAGGTTTCTGAGAAGGTTTTGAAACGTATACATTGTAATTGGCCTCTCCTTTACTGTTGACAAAAACATTTCCGTAAGCGTCCGTCACATAGATTTCGTCAATTTTCACCTCCCGGTCGAATATCAGGTTTTTAAGATTAATTCCCACCGATACTTCTCTTGCGGCCAGCAATGTATCTTCCTGAAAAGGTTTCGATCCTTTCAATAAAAAATCGTCTACCGAAACGGTAAGCGACGGGAAATGCCTGAAAAAGGTAAGATGTGTTTTCCGGTAATCAAGTTTTCCGGCAAGATGCTGGTTGGCAAATATTTTCACCTGTTTCGAGATGGTTCCCGGAAATAAAATCGGTATGATAAACATTAAAAAAAGAATGGATGCTATCGAAATACCCATCCACTTCAGAATCTTTAAAACTATTTTTTTAAACCTTTTCATCAGCCTTCAATTTTGAGCTTAATAAATTACACTTATCTAAAATCAAGCCATTGCCATTGAATTTATTCCACCATAAACCTAAAAATGTTTACTTATTAAACAAAATATCTACTGATGGCATAATTTATTCATTAGCCAAAAGCAAAAAATATCAATATGAACTTTAAAGAAGCAAAGCAGCATAAAAAAGAGTCCCTGGAAAACGCCGACGATACGGTACTGAATCTTTTCCATGTGGTAATCACACCCGCAAACACGGATGAAAGTGCAAAATTTATAGAAGACTTTCTGAAATCGCCGGAATCTTTCGATGATGAAAGCTGTCAAGAATACTGCTCCGACGGAGAGTATGAAGTGGTAAGCTTTAAAAAAGATACAGAAAGCAATTAAATTTTATTAATCTTCTGAAGAAATCAGTTTTTCAAGCTGAATTATAAATCCTGCCTGTGCGGGATTTATTTTTTGTTTTGCTTCTTCAGAAGGAAACCATTCCCATCGGTCGACTTCCGAGATCTCCATGGTTTTCCCTGACTTCGGCGGCCAATTGATGGTAATGATATTGCTTTGTAAACCGGTTGTTTGCAGATCCTTTTCTAATGCCCAGGCAAAAACTTTTTTACCGGCTTTCTGAGTAATCGGTTCCAGTTCAATAAAATCGCCGTCTACTGATTTCCCGGTCTCCTCAAAAAATTCGGTTTTCGCCCGCTCCAGCAGACTTTCATCTTCCAAAACTTCCCCTTTCGGAATCGACCAGGCTCCCAAATCTTTATTTCTCCAGAACGGCCCGCCCGGATGAACGAGAAAATAATAAATGTGGCTTTTCGTTTTTTTAAACAGTAAAATTCCTGCGCTTGTTTTCATTGTAATTACCAGGTATTAAGTCCGCCTTCCAAAGCTTTCGTATATTTTCGTTTATTGAATGAATAAAGATCCGGCGCTTTATGGGCGCCACCCTTTCTTTGTTCGTCAAGCTTCTTCAGAATTCCGAGATTCATGATTTTTCGGTAAAAATTTCCCCGGTTGAGTTCTTTTCCGAGAATCACTTCATATAATTTCTGTAATTCAGGAAGCGTAAACTTTTCAGGGAGGAGATTGTACCCAATCGGTTTATGCGAAATCTTTTCTCTCAGCGTGAGAAGGGCTTTTTCTATAATTTCCCTGTGGTCCATTGCCAGTTCGATCTCCGGTAGCCTGCTCAGACAGATCCATTCACAGGTTTCGCTGTATGCATCTGCGATCAGTTTAAATCGCGACGGATTGCAAAGTGCATAATACCCTATTGTAACAAATCGCTGCTTATGGAACAGAGTATGATCAAAATCTTCAAAATAAAATTCACTCCTGTTTTTTTTGCCAAAGACACCGAATTCTTCAAGATAGATATTCGTAATTCCTGCCCTTTCCTTTAAAATCCGGATCACCGCTTCATCCAGGTCTTCATCTTTACCTACATAGCCGCCGGGCAAGAGCCACTGTTGACGGTAATTCATTTTAAGAAGAAGAACCTTGAGTTCATTCCGGTCAAATCCGAAAATTACGGGATCGGCAGAAAGATGCGGCAAGAAATCTTCTTTCAGCTCTTCCGACTTATTTAAAATATGTTGTCTGGAATCCATTGAGAATAGGGAAATTTTATATAACAAATCTAAATAAAAATTCTGACAGCACTGAGAATCTGTGACATTAACTTCAGCCTTGACCGCGAAATTTAAATAAAAGAAATTTTCATGATAAGTTTAATGTCTCAAATTAAGATTTTAGCACTAAAATAGGTATCTTTAACCACTTTTTTAAATAAATGAATGTTATGATCAATGATGTAAAGGCCAAAAGCAGGAATTATACCGTTCCTCTGATTACCATCACTCTGTTGTTTTTCATGTGGGGGTTCATCACTTGTATGAACGATATCCTGATCCCTTATCTGAAACAGCTGTTTAATTTATCGTTCTTCGAATCGATGCTGGTACAGTTCTGTTTCTTCGGGGCGTATTTTATCGGTTCCCTGATTTACTTTTTAATTTCAAGCACACAGGGCGACCCGATTGATAAAGTAGGCTACAAGAAAGGAATTCTTTTCGGGATCTTCCTTGCGGCATTGGGCTGCGTGCTGTTTTACCCTGCGGCAAGCTTTGCTTCTTACGGGTTATTTTTAGGTGCGTTATTTATTTTAGGCCTCGGATTTACCGTTCTTCAAATTACAGCCAATGCGTATGTATCATTGCTCGGTCCGGAAGAATCTGCATCCAGCAGGCTGAATATGACGCAGGCTTTCAACGCGTTCGGGACAACGATTGCACCGGTTTTGGGCGGCCATTTGATTTTCGAATTATTTTCTGCGCCGGACGGTTCGTTTTCTGCGGCGGCAACCAAAATTCCTTATCTTATTTTTGCTGGTATTCTTCTGTTAGTAGCATTATTAATCTCAAGAGTAAAGCTTCCTGATTTTCAGGTAAAGGGTGAAGAAATCGTAAAAGGTTTCGGCGCTCTGCAGCATAACCATCTGAAATTCGGAGTTCTTGCGATGTTCTGTTATGTAGGTGGAGAAGTTGCCGTGGGAAGCTTTATCATCAGCTTCCTGGAACAGCCTCAGGTGATGAATTTATCTGAAGTAGTGAGCAAAAACTATCTTTCTTTATATTGGGGTGGTGCCATGATCGGACGTTTCTTGGGAGCTATTTCCCTGAACCAGTCGATCAGCCAGGGTAAAAAAGCGTTGTATATGCTGGGAGCGGCGGCAGCTGTGTTTTTGGTGATCTTTAGCATTGTAGATCTTACTTTTGCACAGATCAGCTTCTTCCTGGTATTTATTGCTCTTAATTTTATTGCGTTCTTTATCGGGAAAGCAGCTCCGGCAAGAACATTATCCATCTTTGCGGCAGTGAATGTCGTTCTGTTAATCTCAGCAATGTTGAATCATGGTGAAATGGCAATGTACAGCATTCTGGGAATCGGAATCTTCAATTCCATTATGTTCTCGAATATTTATACGCTGGCGATTTCAGGCTTAGGGAAATATACCAGCCAGGGTTCTTCGTTAGTCGTGATGGCTATTTTGGGTGGAGCGATTGTTCCTATTTTCCAGGGTTATCTGGCGGATGTATTCGGCGTGCAGCATTCGTTTATCATTCCGGTTTTCTGTTATATTGTGATCCTTATTTTCGGCACTTACTGCACGAAATATCTGAGTCATGTGAAGCAGGATGCGGAGACAAAATCGGGACATTAAGATAAAATTTTTATAATATGAAAACCTGCCGTGATGGCAGGTTTTGTTTTTAATTACATTAAGCAGTTATAGTATATAATAATCCATTATCTTTTAAACTTAGTAAATTCACAATCTATATTCTCAATGCTATCAATAAAACTTTTAAATGAACTTGAATTTTTATAAGCAACTTCAGGACAAAAATCATCTAATATTTTTATACAATCTGTAGATTTACTGTAGCTACCAAATATTTTTCTTAATTGAGATGCTCCATTAATCCCATCAATATTTTTTGGAGGAGGTAGTTTTGGTGAGAATAATCGTAAATCAGCAATCAGCCAATTTTCAATCATTTTATCTGCAATACTTATTCTAATATCTTGATTATTAAAACCTAAATTATATAGCTTATCCATTATATAGCTTACAATTTCATCACAACTTTGACTGCGGCTCTCTTTGTCAATTATAACAATAATAGGATAATATCTATTACTAAATAATCTTATATAAGAAGCCAACCTATTAGCAATTGCATCCAAGCTAACATCTTTTCCATTTAAGTCAGTTCTTCGTATTGGACGATTTGGACATATTTTATCAATTATATTTTTCTCAGTAAAACCATCAACAATAAAAGCGGGATTTGATTTCATATTAAAATAATGAATTTGAAAAATAGAAGTGACCCAACCCTAAACCTGAATGGGATATTTCGTTTTTTATTAGATTAACATCTTCAATTTTTATAGCGTGAGTTGCACCATCAATCATTTCAACTAAGATGAGTTCATTAGGTTCAGAATAATTAAGAAGCGATTCACTGTGGGTGGTCATAATTACACATGAATTATCACCATTACTTTCGATATGATTTCTCATTATCTTAACAATTTCCGCTTGCATCCAAGGATGCAAAAAATTTTCAGGCTCTTCAATTGAGAATATTGAATTAGATGTTAAAATTGCAGTTATTAATGTAATCCATTTTATAGTTCCATCAGACATCGCAGATAAAGGAAGTACTGAATTATATTCATTAGCGCTTATATTTATTTTTACAACCAATCTATTATCAAATGGATCGTTAAGTACATCCATACTGTCAATTGTTTTATTAGCTAATTTTAAATACCCTACTATACTTTCAAGACTCTCTTTTTTATAAGTATTCTCTCTATTGCGCAAAAATATAAAAGGAAAATCTGTATAAGTATCTTTTATCCTCTCATTCTTTATTGCATATAATGTGGCAGCTAAACCCGAACCGTCCTTTTTTATTCCGGGAGGATTAGCAGCATCTTCTGTTTCTTTAACTTTACTAGGTACGATATTAAAAGTTTCTCCACCTTTCATATCTCTAATTATAGCTATAATTTTAGTTTCGAGAATTGGAAAAAGAAATTGTAATATACTATTATGACTTATATCTCCTTTTATTAAATGTGTTAATATTTGATTTTTATCTACATCTTTCTTATTCCTCTTTGAACTGGGGATTCCTTTAATTAAAAAAGAATTTTTAAATTTTTCTCTCTCGATTTTAAAGTTTTCTACTTCAAAATTGTTATTCTCTTCGATTTTTAAATCTGCTTCTATATCCCAATTTTTTATTTCAGAGTGAAGTGATTCAAATTTTGCAGTAGATTTAATTTTAAAAGATTGAGAAGAGTAATGTATATTGTCTAGATCAAATGAATTACTAATTTTTGCAGAAAACTCATACGTAATATATTCATTGCTGTTATCAATTGATAATTTTTTCGAACCTTGAACCTTAAATGAAATATCTTTTTCATATTCGTCAAAAGATATTTTTTTAAAAATAGAGCCAGCACCACCCACCTTACTAATAGCATTACCTATGTGCTCAGTAGAAAGTAATGATAAAAATTCAAAAAACAGAATTATATTAGTTTTACCTGAACCATTTGGTCCTACTAGTATATTTAATCCCTGATTTAATTCTAATGAAAAATTATTGAGAGATTTAAAGCCGTTTACCTCAATTTTAGTTATCATGATTTAATTTAATTTATCAAAAATATGTAAACAATAATTATTTGCAATACTGTTAACAATAATTGCAAAGTTAATTTTAAAGAAAATTTAATTTATAAGTATTTCTACTGAAAATTATATTCAAAAACAAATATTGCTTTCTAATTACTATTAGAACAAAATAAATATCAATCTAAACTATTAAATAAAATCCATTATAGTTTAATCTATTGTATTAAATAAACAAAAAAACTGCAATAGTCTAATCTACCATATTAAACAAAAACGGAAATCTATGAAAATCCGATCTATAAGAATAAAAAGAACCGAAACTCTGTTTTAATTCAAAATACAAGATTTTGTTAAAACAGGATTTTTATTTACATTTAACAGTATAATAGATATTAACAGAAACACACAAATTATGAAAATCACCTTATCAGAGCTGAGTACAAAAGACCTGGCAACATTAGTCCAAAGAACAATTACCACTTCCGATTCCGGAAAATATACTGTCATCTCCGGTCATCCTTTACTATCCCAGCTTAAAATAAGCTATGCAGAATATGATGCTGTTTATACAAAATCTACCTTTAGCGGTAAGGGAAATGATGTAGCATATGCAGACCAGCAACGGGATATGTCTTTCAGGGCATTGAAAAACTTTCTGCATGCATACAGCAAGATCTCTTCTCTTGCTCATTACACCGATGCGGAAGAATTATTCGGTATTTTTATATTATATGATTTGAATCTAGATAAATTGAGCTATTCTTCCCAAACCGCACAGATGAAAAAGCTGATTGAAGATCTTGAAAAACCAGAAAATTTCCAGAAGCTGAATGCTCTTTCCCTGGTTCCTGCCTTTAATGAAATGAAATTGCTGCAAAATACTTTTGAACAGGTATTTGCCGAACAGGCAGAAATCAATGCAAAACTCCGGCAGATGAAAAGCGCATCTGCCATCCGAAGGGATCTGGAAAAAATCTTAAAGTCTTTCTTTAATTTCATTACTGCAATGAATACTTTGCCGGCTTGGGAGTTATTATATGCTGACATTAGCGAACTGGTAAAAGTTGCTAAAAATTCAAAAAAACCTCACAGGTTTTCAAACCTGTGAGGTTTGGATGTATTAAGTATCCACCAGCTGGAGATTGTCGCTAAACTTATAAAATAAACGCCATCTTTTCGGTTAAATTTATATCTCAGTATGTATTGTTCAACCCTCCGTCCAACGGAATACTTGTTCCGGTAATATAAGATGCATACTCTGAAGCAAGAAATGCCACGAGCTGCCCATATTCCTCAGGCTTTCCAAGTCTCTTCATGGGAATCTTATCCTCTCTTGCTTTTAGGATTTCTTCTGGAGAACGGCCGGTTTCTGCGGCTTCATGATTGATAAGGTTTTTAATCCGTTCCGTATCGAAATAGCCGGTGAGGATATTGTTGATGGTAACATTGTGTTTTGCCACTTCAATAGAAAGCGTTTTCGACCATGCAATCACCGCAGACCGGATTGAATTGGAAAGGGCAAGATTAGGAATCGGCTCCTTTACGGATAAAGATGAAACGTTAATGATGCGGCCGCCGCCCTTTTCAATCATTTTAGGCAGGGCCAGGTTTGTGGTTTCACAAACGGTTTTGAAAAGAAGATCAAAAGCTGACTGATAATCTTCCGTCTTTTTACCGAAAGCCGCACCGGGTTGCGGACCGTTGGTATTGTTGACCAGGATATCCACCGTATTAAGGCTGAAATACTCCGAAATGATGTTTTTAAAAGCTTCGAAATCGGAAAAATCTGCTACGAGATACTGATGCTTCTGTTCATCATGCAATACCGGAAGCTTTTCTGTAAAGGCTTTCAGTTTCTGTTCATTTCTTGCCATTACTGTGACATTGGCGCCACATTTTGCCAGTTCCAGCGCAATGCCTGCTCCGATACCCTGAGTGGACGCACCTACCAGTGCATTTTTAGAAGTAAGATTGATATTCATTTGATTTGATGTAATTGTATTAAAGAATGATTCTTAAACATAAATTTAAAAAATAAAACATCAATTTCACTATCTTTAACCTTTCAATTTCCGGCAAATGAATACATCTGATCAGAATCTCATTCTCATAAAGCGGCTTCAGGATATGCAGAAGGAACAGCTCAGCATATCTGCTGTGAATATGGCGGTTTCCAAAGCTTTAGATCAGTCTCAGCTGGGTATTGCCTTACAAAATCATTGTAAGCCTGTGCTTAATTATGATGAAATCATCATTTTAAATTGCGATCAGCATCATAGAGGCTTCAGAATTTTTCACAGCAGTTTTGCAGACAGAAAATACGGAGCCGATACGGTATATTCTCCCAAAGACGAGATTATAATCCAGTGTCTGAAATCTGCGGAACCTCTTCTTTTTGATCTTAAAAATTTCGTCGATAAGAAAAATCAGGAATTTTCATCGCTTCTTGCTTCGGGGAATACGGGAATGCGCATGGCGGTAGCACTGGCTCTTCCGTCGCTTCATGATCACGAAAGCATTCTTTTTCTGCTGTATAAGAACTATTTTACCCCGGAAGACCTTCCGGAAAGAATATTGGCTGCCGTTTCCACACAGCTGGCCGTGAGCATACGTACGGTTCAGATACTCAGAATAGCGGGTTCTTTAAAAACAGCTGTTCCAGAAACTGAAATTATTGAACAAAAGGAAACAGCTGCTCAGAAAGGTTTTAACGGCATCATCGGAGAAAGTGCCGCAATGCAGGCAATTTATGAAAAAATCTCGCAGGTAGCTCCTTCACAGTCGGGAGTTTTAATTTACGGTGAAACGGGAACGGGAAAAGAGCTCATTGCCCAGGCTATCCACAATCTTTCAGCCTCATCTTCTAAAAAAATGATCCGGATTAATTGTGCCGCTATTCCTTCCAACCTTATCGAATCCGAACTGTTCGGGCATGAGAAAGGAAGCTTTACGGGAGCTACGGAACAGCGCAAAGGAAAATTTGAGCAGGCTCATAACAGTACGATTTTCCTGGATGAAATCGGCGAACTGCCTCTGGAGCTTCAGGGAAGGCTGCTTCGGGTTTTGCAGGAAAAGGAAGTGGAAAGAATCGGAGGGAACAAACGCATTAAAGTTGAGGTGCGGATTATTGCGGCAACCAACAGGAATCTTGAAACAGAAGTTGCTGAAGGTAAGTTCAGAAGCGATCTGTATTACCGGCTGAATGTATTTCCGATAGAACTTCCTCCGCTTCGTGAAAGAAAGGAAGACATCCCTCTTCTTGCAATGTATTTTCTGGAAAAACATAATCAGAAAAACGGAAAAAAAATCACGGGATTCTCACAGAAAGTACTTCAGCAGATGTGCCTGAATTCATGGCCGGGAAATATCCGTGAGCTTGAAAATATTGTTCAGAGAAGCATTATCTCTGCTAAAGATCATATCATTAACGAAATAGCAGTCCCGAAAAACATCGGATTTCATCAACACAATCAGGAAGAATGGCAAATTAAAACCCTTCAGCAGGTCGAAAAAGAACATATCTTGAAAGTAGTGGAAAAGTGCAACGGCCGGATTTCCGGCAAACAGGGAGCTGCTTTATTACTGGGACTTCCTTCCACTACGCTTATCTCAAAAATGCAGAAACTTGGAATCCATAAAAAGCATTTTTTTAAAACAAAAGATTAAATTTTAAAATTACGATTTCAGCTCATTTTTAATACCCATTTCTATTTTGCCGGACGAAAGAGCCCAGAAAATCCATAAACCTAAAATTAGGATGAGCGCGACGGCAGGGGCTTTGAAAGAACAGATCAATGCGATAAGATAAACGGGAAATCCGAAAAGGTAATTGTTTTGAATTTTCCTGATTGCCACATCGCTGATGCCCGGACGCAAAAGTTTTTTATTACGGCTTGCCACGAACCATAACAGGTTGTACGCCAAATTGATCAGGACAAAGATTCCCGTATAAATAGCTACTACGACTGCAGATGCTTCCCCATTGAAAAATCTCGCAAGCAGAGAGGTGGGATATGAAACGGCAGAAACAAGAAATAAGATCAGTCCGTTGGAAAACATGATCCCGGAATTCCGGCTGTAAATTTGTTTGAAAATCTTATGATGATTGACCCACATGATAAATATACTGAAGAAAGAGAGGAAAAATGCTAAAAAAGCTGGCCACTGATTTTTCAGAAAATAGAGCAGGTCGCTTCCGCTTTTTACACTATTTTCATCGGGCATATGCAGGTCTAAAACCAGCAGGGTGATGGCAATGGCAAAAACAGCATCGCTGAAGCCTTCTATTCGTACGGTTTCTTTTTCCATTTAGATGATGATTTAATGTGATAATTAATGACAAGATTGATGATTCGCTTATTAAATAAGCGAATTGTTTTGAATTAAGTTTCGGCTAAAGCCTTTATTTGTATTTAATGTTGAGCGGACTAAAGTCCGCCCCTATTGAAATTTATTGATTTTTAGGATTTATCTATAGCCTTTATCAATTCCCAGCTTTTTCATTTTAGAATATAGCGTCTGGGGCTGCATTTTTAAAAGCTCAGCTGCTCCTCCCGGTCCGGAGACCTTACCAAAGCTGGTTTCGAGTGCATTCATGATATGCTCTCTTTCCATTTCCTCCATAGATTTTAATATTCCGGAGGGAATGTCTGATTGTGGTTCAACGGTTTTCGGAAGATCAAAGCTTTCAATTTCCGATGTTTTAGTCAAAAGTACGCTTCTTTCGATAAGATGTTCCAGTTCCCTGATATTTCCCGGCCAGTGGTAACCCAGGAGCTGCTCCATCCCTTTTCTGCTTATCGAATGGATGTTCCTTTTTGAAGCGGAAGCATATTTTTTAAGGAAAAAGCGTGCGAGCAATTCAATATCTTCTTTTCGTTCCCGTAAAGGAGGAAGCTCTATCGGGAATACATTCAGCCGGTAATACAGATCCAGCCTGAATCTTCCTTCCGCCACTTCTTTTTCCAGGGAACGGTTGGTTGCCGCTACGATCCTGACATTCACTTTCAGGGTTTTATTTCCTCCAAGACGTTCTATTTCTTTTTCCTGAAGCACCCGAAGAAGCTTTACCTGAGAGTCAAGAGGCAGCTCACCAATTTCATCAAGAAATATCGTTCCTCCGTTGGCCTGTTCAAATTTTCCGATCCTCTGGGTATTGGCTCCTGTAAAACTTCCTTTTTCGTGTCCGAACAGTTCGGATTCAATAAGTGAATGCGGCAATGCAGCGCAATTTACAATTACAATAGGATTTAAATTTCGTTCTGAAAGATCGTGAACGGCATGCGCTATTTTTTCTTTTCCGGTGCCGCTTTCTCCCACAACCAATACAGAAGTATCGGTAGGCGCAACAATTTTAATTTTTTCAATAACATCTCTGAGTACCTCACTTTCGCCAATGATTCCCTCTATTTCCTGAGTATGGAAAGCCTCCGAAACCGCAGTTCCCTTTTCAATATCAAACCGATACTTTGCGATATCCAGCATTACGATGAGATCCCGTTCCCGGAAAGGTTTTACCATAAACCCGTAAGGCTGCGTCTCTTTTACCGCTTCCAATACCGACTGATTGGTATTGGCAGAAATATAGAGAAAAGGCAGATTGATCTTCCGAAGTTCCCACGCGAGATCAATTCCTGTAAGGTCTCCTTTCAGGATAATATCGATCAGTACCCAATCGGGTCTTTTTTCCTGTATGGATTTTCTGGCCTGTACCACGGAAGAAGCGATCCCTGTAACCTGATAACCCGCTTTTTTAAGCATAAGTTTAAGGTCATTGGCCACGATGAATTCGTCTTCTACAATTAATATTTTTTCTTTCATTATTCTTTTACGATATCTGCATGCTCAGCATCGATATCTGTATTTTTTCTAAAGTTGATTGTTATTTTTAACCCTTTTTTGCTTTCAAGGGTAAAGTCTCCTTCGAGCTGATCGGTAAGTCCGCGCATAAGGTTCATCCCGAGAGATTCTGTTTCATCGATATTAAAATCATCCGGAAGTCCTACTCCATTGTCAGAAATCACCAGCCTGTATGCATTATTTTCTGACTTTTTAAATAAAACTTCAACTTCTCCTTTCCTGCTTTCGGGGAAAGCATATTTTACCGTGTTATTAATAGCCTCATTCAGTATAAGTCCCAGCGGAACCGCCTGAGCAACATCCAGAAAAATCTTATCCACATCCATTACAAAGCTGATCTTTTTTTCTGATGAATAACATTCTTTAATATAATTAATAAGCTCATAGATATACCAAGACATATCGATGGTCGAAAGATTATCAGACTGATACAGCTTCTGGTGAATCAGCGACATCGCATGCATCCTGTGCTGGCTGTTTTGGATAGCCATTAAAGCATCCTCATTTTCCAGATAGGCAGATTGTGTGTTGAGCAGGCTTATGACAATCTGTAAGTTGTTTTTTACGCGGTGATGGATTTCTTTCAGAAGCCATTCTTTTTCACCGAGAAGTTTCTTGAGCTGTTCGTTCTGCTCATCAATCTGCTGACGTTTCAGTTCCAGTTTTTTATTAGCCTGGTTTTTAAGCCTTGACCGGTTGTAAAGAAGCGCTGCAAAAAGAATGAGGACGACAATACTTCCTAAGAAAACATACCGTATCACTTTTTCATTCTGAATTTTAGCTTCCTGAACTTTTCCCTGCTCCCTGAGTAATCTGATGTTCTTATCCTTTTTCTCCGTCTCAAACTGAAGCTGCAGAGCGGTAGACTGTTTCAGCTTTTCAAGATTAAAAATTGAATCTTTATACACCTGGTGCTGCTGCAGATGTTTGATGGCAGATTCGTATTTTTTACTTGCCTGGTCAGACTGAAAGGCCAGAAGCTCGATCTGCGAATAAAATACCAGATTTTTAGACTCTTTAGAAAACTTCCTGAACTTTTCGAGATATGCATACGTTTTTTCAGGCTGACCCGATCGTTGCAGATAGATAATAATTCCCGTAAGTTTATAAAAAAGACCTATATCAGATTCATTATATTTCTTCAGCAGCTGTTCATAGTACGGTCTCGATTTCTCCGTTTCTTTAAGCATAGAATATGATACTGTGAATATAAACAGCTGACGTATTTTGGTAATCTCGTCTATAGGAGGATAATTCTTTTCCGTACGTTTTAATGTACGTAAGGCTGCCTTGTAGTTTTTCTTGTGGCAGTACAGCGACGCAAGGTTATAGGTAATCGCGTTCACGTCGCCAATATTTTTATTTTCCAGCGCTATATTCAGTGCTTTTTCGAAATTGGCAAAGGCAAGATCAAACTTGAGGAGATCATAATATGCAAGACCGAGATGATTATAAATGGTACACCACTGATAGCTTTTATCCTGAACTTCTTCTGCCGTTTTTTCTGCCAGCAACGCATACTTCAGAGACAATTGTGCGTTTTGCAGCACTCCATAATTTCCTGACATCAAAGTATAAATTCCCTGCAGTTCTTTATAACCGATCGACTTATAAAGCCCGACTGCATTTTCAAGAAGGCTTAATGCTTTTTGATTCTGCTCTGCCAAACCATAATAATCTGCGAGATCCTTTAGAGCATCGGCTTCTTTTTTAACTGCCTTACCTCTTTTATATAAATAAACTGCCTGTTCCAGATATTTTATTTTCTCTTCAATATCCGGTCTTTCATATCCTTTGTAGGCGCAAAGCTCCTTGTAAACATCAGCTGTAACGACCCCCAGATTATTTTTTTTTGCAAAAGCCAGCGCAGCATTGGTAAGCTGTAAAGCTTTGTCCCGTTCTCCTTTTTCCCTGTGAATCTGGGCATCGAGAAGCATTGCCTTCCCGATTCCGGCTTTATATTTTAACATCGTGCTTAATTTTCCGGCTTGCTTATTAAGCTGCGTGGCCTCATCAATATCAGCTTTCAGCTCTCCCGGTTTGTTAAGATAATAACTGCTCAGGGTAATCAGCAATTCGGCCTTTTGCTGATCATCTGCTGCCGCAGCAATTTTCTTTTTCAGTTGCTGCGGATCTGCATCAGCCTGTGCATGTACCTGAATGATTCCCGACAATAATATTATTGCCAGGAATAAAAAACGGGCGTATTTTCCGGAAGATATGAAAGCGGTAGAATTCATTTTTTAAAGATAATTCATTATGATATTTAATTTGAATTTTAAAGCTAAATTTTCCGGTGGTAAAAATAGCAGATCAGCATTCCTATTCCCGGAAGCATAAGTGTTGCCAGACCGATCTGTTTCCCGGCAAAAGCTCCCAGAAAACATCCTCCCAGAAAGCCAAAGATGGTGATCATCTGTTTCTTCAGGCTGGCTATTGCATCCGGATCTTTAAACCCTCTCCTCAACAAATTTCCGAAATCCAAAGAAGCCTGGGTTACATTTCCGGTCATCATGGTTGTGGGTCCATAGGTTTCTTTCGCATATAATTTTCCGAAGGCATTCTGTAAACCCATGGCAAAAACGGCTGTCATTGCCACCGCATACATCATCCATTTTTCAAAAATTCCGAGATAACTGAATACGGCTACGAAAATTCCGCTCAGCAGTAACAGAAATCCTTCCCAGAACATAATGGAATAGTGGTTGGTAAACCGGTAGGCCATTCTTCCGCCCGTAATTACCGCTATGATAAAAACGGGAAAAGTAAGCAGCTTTACCCAGGCATTAAGCTCAGATCCTTTTACAAACTGATACGCAAATACAATAAAGTTACCCGTGACGTGTGCCGAAAAGACAGCATCGGCCGATACAAAAGTTACCGTATCACAATACCCTGCAATCATGGTCAACAACAGGGTTACAAAGCCAATATTTGATTTAGTTTCCATACGGTTATTTTAAATGTGAACGAAGCATCCACGCCATTTTCTCATGAGTTTCCATTAAGCCGGTAATGTAATCGCTGGTTCCGGCATCACGAAATTCTGAAGCAAAATTATTGATATTTTCTCTAAGATGAATCAGAATGCTCTCATGGTCGGAAAGAAGGGCTTTGATATACGTTAAACTGTCATTAGCCTCCAGATGATGTTCCGAAAGATGTGTGAGTTCAAGATATTCTTTCAACGTTGCCGGTGCGTAATGTCCTAAAGTCCTGATTCTTTCAGCTACGCTGTCAATAATTTCATCCAGTTGCTGGTACTGTGCTTCAAAAAACAGGTGCTTGTTATAAAAATCCTGTCCTTCCACATTCCAGTGGGCTTTTCTTGTTTTGGTGTACAGAACGAATTCGTCTGCCAAGACTTTTACCATTTCTTCAGCAACTTTTGCTAAATTTTCATTTTTAATTCCGATTGAAGTTTTCATTTTCTTAAAGTGTATTTAATAAGTAATAATCAAGTGAATACGTTCCTGCACCTAAAGCAAGAATTAACAGTAATGACAATGTGTACATGTAAGGAACATCACGTACTTCCAGAGAGTCTTTTCTGTGAACCACAAAATATCCTATTGCTGTTACCCCGATTGTCGGAAGCACCGCAAGCCTGGTTCCCACGCCGAGAATGATTAAAAAAGGAACTACCAGATCGGCAAAAGAAGCGACCAAGGCATTCAGCTTTGCCGGAAGTCCGAGAGGATTAGGGATGACTTCTTTTTTACCGTTTTCAAGCCTGAATTTTTTCAGTCCGTGTACTCTGAAGAGTTCAAGTCCCAGCAGTATTCTGAAGATAAGCAATGCCACATTGTTGAATGATGATCCTATATCTGAGTAGAGAATTTTATGTAAAATTTCCATAATTTTAATTTAAAAAGCAAAACATGAGCATCCTAAGGCTCCCCAAAATGAATGATAATTGTTGACTGGCAGATTGCTCATCCTCGCCTGATCATGATTATGGGCGTGTACGCCGCAGCTTCCGGCACAGCTGTGAACCTGGGAAGTTAACGGGACTTTCTGTGTAGATTTTGAATTCTTTTCAATCTCTTTCTGGACATGACCACCAACAGGATAATATCCGTTATATAAATTCGTAGGTGACCAGTCGGGAAGAATCGGAACAGACGGAGGAGCAAACGATGAAAAATCCCCTTTGGCATAGACAATATCTCCATTGACGATCGTCATTTCAGATTCAATATTTTTGATATCTTCTTCATCAATTGTGAAGTAATCTTTGTCTAAAACGGCCAGATCAGCAAACATTCCTATCTGAATATCCCCTTTCTTGTGGTGTTCCTGAGAAAACCACGCACTTCCCTTGGTGTACAATTCCAATGCGGTTTTCCTGTCCAATCTTGTTTCGTTGTATAATTGAAGACCGCCCACCGTTTTACCGGCCGTTAACCAATACATGGAAACCCAGGGATTGTAGCTGCTTACCCTTGTGGCATCGGAACCTGCACCTACAGGAACCTGCATTTCCAGCATTTTCTTTACGGGAGGAGTGTTTTCTGCAGCAGCAGACCCATACCGATCCGTAAAATATTCTCCCTGATAAGCCATTCTGCTTTGTACGGCAATTCCGCCGCCTAGCTTTTTTACCCTTTCGATATTTCTTTCGCTTATGGTTTCCGCATGGTCAAAAATCCATGGAAGCCCATTGAAAGGAATGTCCTGATTAATTTTTTCAAAAACATTTAAAAACCGGGTAATGCTTTCATCATACGTTGCATGAAGACGGAACGGCCAGCGGTTTTCCACCAGAAGCCTGACTACTTTTTCCAGCTCCGCTTCCATATTTTCGGGAAGATCGGGTCTTGGCTGCAGGAAATCTTCAAAATCTGCCGCAGAGAATACCAACATTTCACCGGCTCCGTTGTGCCGGTACATATCGTCACCCTGATAGAGTTTTACGGTATCAATCCAGTCACTGAAATCTTCGAATTCATGCTTGGGTTTTTGGGTGAATAAATTATAGGCTATTCTTACCGTTAACTGTTTTTTCTCATTTAATTCGTTCACCACCTGATAATCATCGGGAAAATTCTGAAAACCTCCGCCGGCATCAATGACACTGGTAATTCCGAAACGGTTGAGCTCTTTCATGAAATGTCTTGTTGAATTGAGCTGATGTTCATAAGAAAGCTTTGGGCCTTTCGCTAGTGTTGAATACAAAATCATGGCATTCGGTGTTGCAATGATAAGGCCTGTGGGTTCTCCGTTGGAATCTCTTTCAATCTGTCCTCCGGGAGGAGCAGGTGTATTTTTATTGTAGCCCACCGCTTTTAATGCTGCTCTGTTCATAAGAGCCCTGTCGTAAAGATGAAGGATAAAAACAGGAGTTTCAGGAGCAATCGCATTAATTTCTTCCAATGTAGGCATTCTTCTTTCTGCAAACTGGAACTCTGACCACCCGCCAACGACACGGACCCACTGCGGAGACGGCGTACGGTCTACCTGCTCTTTTAGCATGCGTAACGCATCGGCTAGTGAAGGAACACCATCCCATCTCAGCTCAAGATTATAGTTCAGTCCGCCACGGATGAGGTGAATGTGGGAATCATTGATTCCGGGTACTACTCTTTTTTTCTTAAGGTCGATCATTTTTGTAGCTTCACCGGAAAACTGATCGGTCAGTCCGTCATTTCCTATGGCGAGAATTTTACCGTCTTTAATAGCTACTGCCGAAATATCCTGAGCCTCATTAGTAAAACTGTGGATTTTCCCGTTGTATAAAATAAGATCAGCTTTCATGGTTAATTTGTATTTAATTGATCAATCGCCTCTTTGATTCCGCTTCCGGCAACAGTAAAAAATGAAGGTCCTGCAAGTAGGATCAGCTTTTTAACAGCCATTTTTTCCGATACGTGCTGAGCATTCAGATAAGCCTGAGCACGATAGGCTTCAAAAGCTCCCAACACAACATTTCCTGCTACAAGGGCTGTAGGAGAATCGATTCCGGCATCCTTAATGTCGCTGGCAAATGATACGGTCTGAACTTTTAGTCTTAATGCTTCTCTCATGGCTACACTTCCAACTTTTTTCATCAATTCAGCATCGAAATTATTTCTGTCACCAAGTCCGATGAGCAACAGTTTTTTAGCACCCATGCTTCCTTTAGGAGGATCAATCAGCAGTGTTTCCAATGCATATCCTTTGAATTTCCCGGTTTTTCTGACTTCGGTAATAATTCCTTTTAGGGCTTCATCAAGATGTACCATTCCGTTCAGCTCTGCAGGAAGTGCGGGAGATTTAAAAATATCTCCTTCCGTATACTCGAAAATACAGGCAATCTGAAGGTCTGCCACTGCTGCTGAAGGACCATTAACGAGGCCTTCTATGGTAACTCCGTCTACTGTTCCCCAGACTTTCTTTGTGCCGATAGCAGTTTTCACTTCTGCCGTTTTCTGAGCAGTGACAGTATTTGTTACTGAGCCTCCTACAAGAGCTGCAATCAGCAGTAATTTTGAAATTCCTGAATATTTTAATATTACATTTTGCATAATAAAGTTGTTTTTAGTGATTAATTTTTAATTAATTTAAATTTAACCGCAAAAGAGAAAAAAGGCTATTTTAAAGTTTAGATAAACAAACCTCTCAAAGAATAAAAATCAAAGATTTTTAGACTATTGTGTTCTATATTCTCGAAGTTGATTGACTTTAATTTAAAGTATATAAATCTTTTGCATCTTTTACGGTTAATCAGAAAGTTTAAGCAAGGTTGTTAATTTTTTAAGTGATAATTAAAATTTAAAGCCTAAACGGATATTATAGAAGACACCGCTTTTTGCACCGGGAATAATATCTTCAATGAATTCACCTTTTTGGAAATACTGAATACCGCTTACCAATGTAATGTACCGGCTGAAGTTGTAAGTAAAATTGATGAGATAGGCTGTACCGATATATCTTTTGTCTGAACTGCTTCCGGGACGGTTTAATGCTCCGCTTGGTCTGTATACTCCATCCTGAAGGGCGTATCGCCAGTTGAAAACAACATCTGCCTGTGTTTTAAGCTTTGATGACAGATCTAAGGTAATGTAAGGATGAATATCAATAAGATTCACCGGCCCTACCTGCGGACTGAAGCCAAAATAACCGCCTTTAGGATATAGAGGATTAAAAGTCTGAAGTTTATTATCATCCTTGTTATGATCTCCTGAGATATAATCGTTACGAAAATTAATGCTTGGTTTAAATTTTACATTTTCAAACAAATAGCCGACATCTACGGAACCTGTCCAGGCAAGGATAGTTCGATCTCCAAAACTTCCGAACTGATAGGCAGCTTCGAGATTATAGATAAATCCTCCGCCATATTTCCAGAAACGTGCTCCAACAGTATGGCGTTTTTCTTTGGCCATTCCTGCTTCAAAAACAGCATTATCCCTGTGAATCCCGAGATAATATACATCCAGATTTCCAGCTTTCTGAAAGATGATTTTAGAATAAGCTCCCCAAAGGTTGAGCTGTTTCGATATTGTGTTATCAAAAACTCCTGTGTTGATACTATCTGCCATCATCGCAAATGCATCTACCGAAAAAGTCTTTTGGTAATACATGATTTTAGCTCCTGTAAAAGAAAGCCTTGCATTCGGGCCTTCCCGCACAGAGATCAACCTTCCTGAACCGTAGTCCAGTTCCTGCCGCCCTATACGAAAAACGAGATTTTTATCCTGATCTTTAAAAGCTTTAACATCAATAAAGAGATTCTGGATGCTCAGCTCATCTTCATCAATTCCGCGGGGCCCGTTTTTTCTTCCGTTTTGTAAGGCACTGCGCAGTTGCGAAAATATTCTCACATGATCTCCAAGATGAAGATCTGCATGCAAATTATACCGCTGAAGCAAAAAATTGTTGTGCCCGATATTCTGTCTTCCCCAGTCTTCATTATTGAAATCTACATATTCATACCGTGCTTCTCCCCCAAAAGATAAATAGACATTTTTCTCATTATTAAGCGGGAGAAATTTAACTTTATTATAAAAAGTATCTGCAGAATCTTTGAGATACTCATAGTTTTCGTCGTAGCGCAGCAGCTTAAAAGCCTGAGCAGGCAGTTTTCCTGAAAACAAGATGATCATTAAAATTCCTAAGAGGCAGGATATGGAATATGAAGATTTCAACATTTTAATTTTTAAATATTAATGATTCAGCATGTTATGGGCATAATGAATTCCCAATCCGTAGGAACCGCCATATTTTTTCATAAGATCCGTCACCTGAACATAGGTTTCCTGACGTGCCCAATCTCTCTGAAGTTCCAGGAGATACTGAACTGAAGTTACAGGCTTTACTCCGGCATGAATCATTCGCTGAACGGCTCTTTCATGAGCTTCATCGCTTACATCTCCGCAGGCATCTGTGATTACATATACGTCATAATTTTCTTCCAGTGCCGATAAAGCAGGTCCTACAATGCAGACACCCGTCCACAATCCTGCAAGCACCAGTTTCTTTTTCCCCGTTCCTGTGATGGCTTTATAAGCTGCTTCATCTTCCCATGTGTTCATGGAAGTACGGTCTATATAATTGGTACTTTCCATAGGATATGCTTCCTGAACTTCCGGAAACGCCGGACCCGAAAAGCTTTGTTCGGCAACGGTTGTTACAACGGTAGGAACATTGAATATTTTGGATGCTCCGCAAATGATGGCAACATTATTTCTTAGTTCACTGATAGCGATACTTTTTGTAGCAAATGCCATTTGACCTTCAAAATCAATCAGTACCAATGCGTGATTCTCCGGTGATAATAAGTTTGTAGATGGTTTCATAAAAGTTTATTTTGGTTAAATATTTATTTAAATCTTAAAAAAATTGCCCGCAACTTCAGCCGCAGGCAATCGGGGCTAATTATTGTTTTAAAAACTTAAGGAGTTCTGCGTTGAATTTATCCTTTTCTTCCAGGAATAATGCGTGTCCGCTGTTTTCAAAAGGAATTAAGGTAGATCCTTTGATGGCTTTGTTCATTTGCTCTGCTAAAGCATATGCGACAATCCGGTCCTGTTTTGCCTGCATGATAAGGGTTGGAATTTTAATTTTCGGCAGGTCACCTCTTAAATCTTCATCCCGTAAAGCGATTAATGCCTGTTCCATGGCATATGCCGATGACTGCATCTCGATTCCGCCTAACCATGCACCGATACTTGGTGAAACAGAAGTTGGAGATAAAACGAATCTTTCACCAATGGTGTTCAGCAATCCGGGTCTGTCTACGCTGACAAGATCTACCCATTTGGTGATTTCTTCTTTGGTAAATAATGGATAAGGATAATCTGGTTTTTTGGTGTGAACAGGTGCTGCAGCGGCGAATAACGCTAATTTACTGACGTGGGCACTGTTGTATTTTGCTACGTAATGCAAAGCAATTGCACCGCCCATAGAATGCCCACCCAGTGTAGCGTCTTCAATATCCAGTTTATCTAAAACAGCTTTGATATCAGCAGCAAACTGGTCGTAATTGTATTTTCCGTACGGTTTATCGGATTGTCCGAATCCTCTCAAAGTAATTCCGATCACCCGGTATCCTGCTTTGATTAGTGGAAGATACTGGTATTCCCATGAAGCGTCACTCACCGGATAACCGTGAATTAAAACAACAGGCTTTCCTTCCCCAAGATCGGTTACGTGAAGTCTTACGTTGGGTTCTACTTCAATGTATTCTGCTCTTGCTTTAACAGTTGTTGTAGTGTTTTGAGATTCGTTTTCAGATTTGTTTTCTTTACTGCAGGAAACAAATAAAATTGCGGATAACATGATCGCGGCAATTATAGGCTTAGTTTTTTTCATTGTTAAATATTTTAAAGTATTAGATTATTTCTCTGAGTATTGCCAAAAAACAACCTAAACACCTAAAATACTGATTAACAATATTTTAAATTATTTGTTTTCAAAATTTATTTATGATATTTCGTAATTTTATTATTCATTTTGAATTGTTACATGATTTATGATACCAATTAGCCATTTATTGTATCAATAAAAAAAGCATCTCCACTTCGGAAATGCTTTAAGTAAAACTAATATGATATATCTGTTATAAATATGAAATCGACGATTATGCCTCTACTTCAACCATAGGTGTGTCTTCAGATTTTTTAAACATTTGAAAAAGAAAAATATTCCATAAAATAAGTTCATAACCATAGACGGTATCTTCAACAGGAATGGTTAACATTCGGATACCCATAAATTCTTCAGGATTATAGTTGACGATGGGAGATTCCAGGCCGGTGCCGGTAAGAATTCCGTTGACCATCAGAAAACCGGGCATCAGAAGAAGGTAGACAAAAGAAACTTTGCCGATCCATCTTACTTTCAATAAAAATTTCAGAATAAAAAGGCTACACGCTGTGGAAAGGAAGGTCATAAAAGTATAAACTCTGTCTCTGAACCAAAATGCGATACTTAAAGCAATAACAATACTTACGATAACAAAAATTTTCTCCGGAAGCGGCTTCCAGTAGAGCTTAAAAAATTTATCTAAACAGAAATAAGTAAAAAGACAGGCAAAAGGAATGCAAATAAAGAAAAGCAACTCTTCAAGCGGAAGTCCGGCAACACGTATCCCTAAAAGATATCGATCATTAAACCACCACACCCCTATTTTTGTAAACCACGCATCCCAGACCACAAATACAGCTCCCACAATTAAAGAAGCTGCGATAAATGCACCAAAATGCCTGTTGAATTTAATCTTATGATGAAAAGAAAAAATAAAACAGATGATTACCGTGAAAAAATTTATAAGTAGATAAGTGTATTGCTCCATTATTTATTTTTGCTGAAATACATTTTAAAATATTTAACGGGCACCCAAAGGAAACCGAAACATTCTCCTTTTTCCTTTCCGATATGCTTATGGTGTTGTTTATGTGCTCTTCTGATCGCAAGAAGATATGGGTTTTGTGTATCCCGTAAAAATTTTATTCTCTGATGGATAAAAATATCGTGTACAAAAAAATAAGCCATCCCGTAAAGGGCAATTCCTATCGCGATGTAAAACCAGTGGTTAAAATTCTGAACTGTTCCGTAATACATCAAAATAATAGTCGGAACCGCGAAGATTACAAAAAAATAGTCGTTCTTCTCCATGTGTCCATCGTTGCTATGGTCATGATGGTCTTTATGCAGCGCCCATAAAAAGCCGTGCATAATATATTTGTGCGTGAGCCAGGTAATGCCCTCCATCACGAAAAAAGTAACTAATACAATGAGAAAATTCATTTTTAATAATATTTAATAATCTTAGAATAAAGAAGTTTTATATTGAACATAGCAGCTCATCATGAGAGAAATCTTAGCTCCATTGGAAATCCTTATTCTTCCGTTCATGATATTCTGGGCCGATTTTCTTTTGATCTTTCTGAATAATGATCTATAGTACCGGTAGGCCAGATAAACACCAAACCTTGAAGAAGGCGGAAGCATTTTAATACCGATCAATGCCTGTCTGAATTCTTCTTCAATCTCTTTTTCAATGGAAGCTTTTACATTATTGTCGAAACGGGTCATATCCAGCCCGGGAAAATAAACTCTTCCCAGCGTATAATAATCATCCTTCATATCTCTCAAAAAGTTTACCTTCTGAAAGGCCGAGCCCAATATCATTGCATACGGTTTAAGTTTTTCATACTGCTCTTTATCACCATTTACAAAAATCTGGAGACACATCAGTCCTACTACTTCTGCAGAGCCCAATATATATTCTTTGTAAAGGTCGGAATTATAATCAAGTTTCTGAAGATCCATTTCCATACTTTTCAGAAACTGGTGAATGAGTTTTTCGTCAATATGATACTTATGTACCGTTTCCTGAAATGACTGCTGGATAGGATTTAACGAAATGCGGTCTTCTAACGCCTGAAATGTTTCTTCTTTAAATTTACGCAGCAGTTTCTCCTTATCATAATCATGAAAGCTGTCTACGATTTCATCAGCCAGGCGTACGTATCCGTAAATGGCATAAATGGGATTTCTGATAGCGGAAGACAAAGCGAGAATTCCCATTGAAAAACTGGTACTGTATTGTTTGGTTGTCTCTTTACTGACTTTGTAAGAAAGTTCGTCAAATAATTTTTTCATAGCAATCAATTTTTTGTGGCTTCTGTTGCAGCTATTTTTCCTGAGATGATGGATGGTGGTACCCCCGGTCCCGGTACGGTAAGCTGCCCCGTATAGAATAAATTTTTTACTTTTTTGTTTCTGAGCGATGGTTTCAGCACTGCGGTCTGTGATAAAGTATTGGCAAGGCCGTAGGCATTTCCCTGATACGCATTATAATCTTCTTTGAAATCTTTGATACAATAACTTTTTTTATAGTCAATTTTTAGCAGAAGATCGCTTGCCCCGGTGTGCTTTTCGAGTCTGAGAATCATCTCCATAAAATACCGTTCTCTTATTTCTTCGGAATCCTCAATTCCGGGTGCTACAGGCATCAGGAGAAAAACATTCTCGCAATTTTCAGGCGCAACAGACGGATCTGTTTTTGAAGGACAGCACGCATAGAACAATGGTTTGGTAGGCCATTTTTTGTCGGTATATATTTCCTGGGTATGAAGATCCAGGTCATTTTCGAAAAATAAGGTATGATGTTTAAGGTTAGGAATTTTTTCTTTAAATCCCAAATAATAGATCAGGCACGAAGGCGCAAAAATGCGTTTCTCCCAGTATTTTTCATCATAATTTCTAAACTCTTCGGATAAAAGTTTTGTTTCGGTGTGATGATAATCTGATGATGCTATGATAACATCAAAATCAATCTGTTTCTGATTAACCGTCAAAGAAGAGGCCTTTTTCTGGTCTACGTTGATCTTTTGAACATCTGCATTCACATAAAAACGGGTTCCCTGCTCTTCTGCAATATCTTTCATTGCATCGATAATTTTTGAAAAGCCGCCCATCGGATACCATGTCCCTAACTTATATCCTCCGTAGTTCATTAAACTGTACAACGCAGGAATATCCTTTGGCGCAGCTCCCAGAAAAATAACAGGGAACTCCATTAAAACAATCAGTTTAGGATTATTGAAATATTTTCTTACAAAACGCTGAAAATTGGTAAGAAGATCCAGCTTCATTGCGCTTTTGGCTATTTTTGGAGAAACGAATTCAAACCAAGAATGGCAGGGCTTATTCACAAAATCCTGCATCCCGACTTCATATTTGTATTGTGCATCCTTCATGAATTCGTCGAGCTTTTTTCCTGCTCCGGATTCTGTTTTTTCAAACAGCTCTTTCATTTCTTCATAGTTATGCGGAATATTCATGGTGCCGTCTGAAAACACCATTTCAAATTGCGGATCTAAAGGAACCAGGGTATAGAAATCTGTGGCTTTTTTACCAAAATTATTAAAGAAAGATTCTATGATGTCGGGCATCCAGTACCAGCTTGGTCCCATATCGAAGGTATAGCCGTTTTCGGTTTTGAAATGTCTTGCCCTGCCGCCGATCTCACCGTTTTTTTCAAACAGGTGAACCTCATGCCCTTCTTTTGATGCATACGCAGCTGCCGAAAGCCCTGAAAATCCTGATCCTATTACCGCAATTTTCTTTTTCATAGTTAGTTTTTAAATGAATATTCTTCGTATACTCTTTTGATAAGATCCTTACTTTCAATATTTTTTGAGAAAATAGGATAATGAAAACGATCTAATTTATTAAGAATTCTGATAAGTTCCATTTTTTCGTTGTAGGTAAGATTTCCGGAGACAATATCTGTCGCCTGCCTAATCTTTGTCATTTGTCCTTCCAATGCTTCCCTGCCTTTATCGGAGATGCTTATCAATTTATTTCTTTTGTCGATATCCGAATCTGCCTGTTCAATCCAGCCTTGCTTCAACAGTCTAGTGATGATCAGCATTCCGACAGGTTTATCGTGAATATTTCTTTTGATAAGCTCCATTTTTGTCATCTGCCCGAAAACTTTAAGATTAATAAGGTAAATAAAATCTTCCTGTGTAACGAAATCCGACTCTGAAATGGCAGATTTCGAATAGTTCCTGGCATATCTGTTCAGATGGACAAGCAAAGTACTTATTGCACTTTCCGGAGATCTTCCGTTCTCTTTCCCCTCCCAGTACGGCTCTTCTGTTTTTATTCTGGAAAGGTTTGATGTGTTATAAATCCATTCCATAAAGCCTTTGATATCACCGGTATAATGTTGGTTACTGTTTTCTTTTTCAAACAGTTCTAAGAGGTCAAGCAATTCTTTAGTCAATCTATAATTCATGATATTGAATTTAAAATATAAATATACTAAAATTTATTTATTTAGTATAATAATATACTATTAACATTTTTTATGCCAAACATAATTTTTACTTAAATTTTTTAAAAAGTGCCTGATTAAGGCATGTTTATTGTAACCTACAAAGGACACCAATTAAAAATTTTAATATGAACAACGAAAACACTGTATCAGTACTTAACGATTTACTGAACATCACGAACGACAGAATTGAAGGATTTTCTAAAGTGGAAGACAAAGTATGGGAGACGCACTCTGCTTTGAAAAATGATTATGATCAGATGGTATCACAATCTCAGACTATGAAAGCAGATCTTATCAGATTGATTAATGAAAAAGGCGGTGAGGCAGATAATTCAACAAGTACGGCAGGGGCTGTGCACAGAGCTTGGATTGATATTAAAAATTCATTTACAGGAAATAAAGACGAATCTACCCTTGAAAATGTTGTATTCGGAGAGAAAGCAGCCATTAATGCTTATGAGGATGCTTTAGAAAGCGGAGACCTTTGTCCTGAAAGTTCGCAGGTAGTTTCCGATCATCTTCATCATCTGAAATCTTCTTATGCAAGATTCGAAAATCTTGAAGAATTAAGTTAATACATACTGTTTCAGTAGTATTAGAAATAAGAGAACTCTTTTAGGGTCCTCTTATTTTTTTGTTTAAAATCTTTAATTTTTAATGTTAAAATTAAAGCTTGGTAATTTTTGAATGTAAGATTAAATTTCGGCTAAAGCCATATTTCTTATCACAAAAAAGGTAAATGGGCTAAAGCCCATTCCTATTAATATTACAATTTCTCTTATTTCTAATTTAATTGTATCAATGTTTGTTTAGAAATATTATTCTTGATCTTGACGAATAAAAGATTTAATTTTTACTTTTATAATGAACCGTAGAAAGATTCTTCAGGATTTCAGCACTTTGTTCCGGAGTAATATCACGCTGAGCTTCGGCAAGCATTTCGTAGCCGACCATGAACTTTTTAACCTCGGCACTTCGAAGAAGCGGCGGATAGAAATGCATATGGAAATGCCACTCGGGATGTTTCAGTCCATCGGTTGGAGACTGATGAATCCCCGCTGAGTAAGGAAATGATATCTCAAAAAGATTATCGTATTTGGTAGTGAGATCTTTGATGATTTCGGCGAATAAATACTTTTCATCTTCCGAAAAAGACAAGATATTAGGGACTTTTCTTTTACTGATAATCATAGTCTCATAAGGCCATACGGACCAGAAAGGAACAAGAGCTGTAAAACTTTCATTTTCCAGAACGATTCTTTCACCTGATTCAAGTTCTTTTTTAAGGTAATCTTCCAAAAGCGATGTCCCGTTTTTTTCAAAATATGCTTCCATATTTTCCTGAGTCCTCGCTACTGCAGAGGGAATGGACGACTGTGCCCAGATCTGCCCGTGAGGATGAGGATTACTGCATCCCATTACCTGCCCTTTATTTTCGAATATCTGGACGTGACTGATAAAATCTTCAGTTCCAAGCGCTTCATACTGCTGCTGCCAAACATCGACTACTTTTTTAATATCGTGCTTCTCCATTTCCGGAAGGGTAAGGCTGTGATTTTCAGAAAAACAAATTACCCTGTTAATTCCTCTTTCGGGTTTCATGAAAAAAAAATCTGAATTGTTCTCAGGAAAATTCACTTTATCGCTGAGCAAAGAACCGAAATCATTGTCGAATACGTAAACTCCTTTGTAATCCGGATTTCTTTCTCCATTTGCTCTGAGATTCCCCGGACACAAGTAACACCCGGAATCATAGACTGGAAGTTCTTCCGGTGCTGTTTTTTCCGTCTGGCCCTGCCACGGCCTGTTGGCACGCTGCGGAGAAACCAGAATCCATTCGTCCAGAAGTGGGTTATATCTTCTGTGGGGGTGTTTTTTACTGTCAAATGCTAAACTCATTGGTCGTATATTCTTTTATTCCTTCGGAAATTTTAACCTGGTACACTTTCATCTGAATATTAAATTCAGCTTCATATTTTTCGCGGATTGTATGGATTACATTTTCTACCTGACCATCTTCAATAAGATTGATGCTGCAGCCGCCAAATCCTCCGCCCATGATTCTCGCTCCGAGAACGCCTTTTTCCTGTAAGGTCTCTGCCACAAGAAAATCGAGTTCATCACAGCTTACTTCAAATTTTCCCGAAAGTCCGGAATGGGTTTCAGTAAGCAGTTTTCCCAGACGTTCGGCATTATTTTCAGAAAGCGCCAAAGCGGCCTGCTCTACCCTTCTGATTTCTTCCAGCAGGTACAGACATCTTTTATATGGGATTTCCCCTATTTCATCACGTACTTCATCAAGCATTTCCACATTAAAATCCCGGAATTTTACAATATGCGGAAATTTTTCCCATAATGCTTTTTTTCCGGTGTCTACATTTTTACGCCTGTCGTTGTAACCGGAGGTGAGATGCGTATGCTTGACACAGCTGTCAAATAAAACCAGGCTGTAGCCTTTAAGATCCGCGTTGAAATACTGATGATCCAGCGAGTGGCAGTCGAGCATCATCACCTTTCCGTCTTTTCCGAAAACGGATGCAAACTGATCCATGATTCCACATTTTACGCCCACAAAAGTATGTTCAGCCTTCTGACCGATTACTGCCAGTTCTTTTTTTGAGAAACCGAGATCAAAAATTTGATTAAGGATAAAGGCAAAACCACATTCCAGCGCGGCTGATGAAGATAATCCGGAACCCATAGGAATCGTACTGCTGAAAGCAATATTCAATCCTCCTATTGTTTTCCCTTCTTCCTGTATTGCATTGAAAACACCAAGCAGATAATTGGCCCAGGTTTGTGAAACCGGTAATTGCTTTTCATGAACGTTAAAACTGAAACGATCATTAAAATCTTTAGCAAAAAAGGTACAGATATTTGAATCCTCCAATTTTTCCACTGCAAAACAGATATATTTATCAATGGCTGCAGGCAGCACAAAACCATCGCTGTAATCTACATGTTCACCGATAATATTTATTCTTCCGGGAGCAAGGAAAATATGTTGAGGCTCTGAGCGAAAGGCTATACGAAATGCCTCTCTGGTATCAGTAAGTAATAGTTCCGTCATCGAAATACCGCTGGTTTAAACTTTAAAAGTGTTAAATTTACACGTATATTTTCAATTAACCTTATTTAAATATGAGATTTAACATTATATTTTATTATGTTTCATTATTCCATAAAATAATTAAATTCTTTTCTGTATTGTGACGGACTTTTCTTAATATATTCTTTAAAAGTTTTGTTAAAATAGCTGAAGTTATTAAACCCTGATTCAAAGCATACTTCTGTAATGCTTAAAGGCTGTTCTGCAAGCAGCTTCAAAGAATGGGTAATCCGGTATTCATTGACAAACTGGGTAAATGTTTTATTGGTAATTTTTTTGAAATAGCGGCAGAAAGACGGGACTTTCATATTGGCAAGATCTGCAATTTCTTCCAGCGTGATCTGTTCTTTGAAATGGTCTTTCACATAATTGAATATATGGTTAATCCTCTCATTGTCTTCCACCTGGGTCTGCAGATAATATTTTCCGGCATTCAGTATTCTGTAATCCTGTGTTGTGGCAAGCTCATCCAATATTTCCAGAAAGCTGAGCAGCTTATTGAGGGATGACATTTCGTGCATGTCAGCAATCTTTTTACCCACTTTTTTTTTGATGTTTTCGTTAAAAACAACTCCGGCTTTCGATTTTTCAAGTAACGCAGAGATTCTATGCATTTCGGGAGTATCCCAAATATTTTCTCCTAAAAAATCGGGCTTGAACTGGATCACCATTTCGTAATCATTGTTTGTATTTTCGTTGGTAAGACCACAATGCGGAAGATTGCTCCCGATCAATACGAGATCTCCATCCGAAAAATAAGAAATATTACTTCCGATCTGCCTTTTCCCGGAACCTTTACAGACAAATATAAGTTCCACTTCCGGATGATAATGCCAGACGTGGGATTTTATATTTTCATTACGCTGAAACTTCAGACTGGTAAAGCTACTGCCGATATTCGGTTTTATAGCTTCAAATGCAGGATTGGCGTGTTTCATATGATGCCCAATTAATTATATGTAAAATTAACAATTAATATTTAATTAATATACTAATTAGGTTAATATTGTACATGTATGTGAAAATTGTATTGTAGAATTGAAAGAAGATCTGCTGTAGCTTTGCAGTATAAATTATTGATAACAAAAAACTTGTCATTATGAATACATTTTTAAAATCTACTTTTCTTGCAGGATTCTTATTAATCTCAGCAAGCTTGATGAGTAAAGACAGAGACTTTTCTATTTCTCTAGGAACGGTAAATGCAAAAACAATAAACTTTGAAATATCAAATGCTAAAAATGTTTCACTGTTTGTGTACAACGATATTGACGGCGAGATATTTTCAGAAAAACTGAATGCCGTAAATGTAATTTCAAAATCTTATGACCTTAAAGAGCTTTCAACAGGTACGTATTACCTGGTAGCAGAATCAGAAGGAAAGGTTGAAAAATACAGAATCAGTATTAACAAAGATAATGTAATGGAAGTTGATAAAACGCCGGTAAGTGTTATCAATAAACCGGAATACACCATTTCAGGTAATTTTGTAAAACTTCACATGTCTGAAGTGAAAAAACCTGTTGCCATTTCTGTAACGGATTTTGCAGACAACAACTATTATACTGCCACCAAGCAGTCTGATAACGGAGAAGTAAATGTTACTTTTGATCTTGACCGTAATACCTCACAGAATTATGTCATCAGAGTAGAGGATGAAAACGGAAATGTTTTTAATAAGATCATTTCATTAAAATAAGGAACTTTGCATTTATATACTCATAAATTCCATATACTAATTATTATATAGTTATTCCGATTAATACCGGATAAAATTTCACGTACAGTTATTTTTTATGAGGCAACTCTTCTTTTCAAATCACGGAGAAAGAGTTGCCTTATTTTTTTAATTATGGTGACCCATATTCAGTTTGATTTTTTTTACTTCTTCAAGTTCATGCACCGGTCTTTCAATGTCGTATGGAATAGGCATCTTTGAAAATGTCTGAAAATACAATAAACAGGCATCCTTCCACCAGACAGCATCTTTAGACTGGATCTTCAGCTTCGACTGCACTTCATCGAACCTTTGACGGTCAATATAAGGCTCCATCTGATCCCAGAGCTTCTGGTAATCTCTTACCTTATGAACTCCTGAATCATATTTGTAGCAAAGTTCTTCCCATAATGTTTTCCCATCTTTCATTTTATACTCCCACGGAACATGATGAAACCAAAGGATAAGATTTTCCGGACACGTTTTAATATTTCCATAAATGTCATTTAATGGAGGAAAATATTGTGAAACCGCATTACTTCCTGTTACGGTTCTGTCAAATCCTACTCCATTTTTATCGGCCTGATGGTAATACACCGGTGACCAGTCGGGTCTTCCGCCCTTGTAGTCTCCCCAAGGTTCCGGACCGTAATGATGCCCTCCTGCGAAAATATGATGAAGTCCCAGAGGCATCATATAATCCACAGCAGTTTCTCTTGAAGTGAGCATCATTTCTTTCACCGGGTTAACGAATTTTTCATTATCCGTAAAGGTCATTTTAATCCATTCGTCGGCAATCTGATCTGACGTAAGCTCATGATTCCACGCAAGGCGTCCGAAAGCATACCAGTTGGCCTGTGCAAAATGATGACCTGTCCAGTTGGTATCTTCCCCGATATTGGCAACGGCAGAAATGGCAGTCATCTTTGCCGGGCGTAATGTTCCGTCCGTAATTTTAGCAATGGTTGAGCCTTTGCCATTAGAATAGGTATCGTTTTCAAGGGTTTCTTTAAATAAAGGCGCCAGATAAACCAGATGATTGGCCTGTCCCAAATACTCCTGGGTAATCTGAAACTCCACCATTTCAGGAGTTTTTCTTAACGCTCCGAATAGCGGATTAAAAGCTTCTCTCGGCTGAAAATCGACGGGACCGTTTTTAATCTGGATAATTACATTGTCTCTGAATTTTCCGTCAAGGGGAACGAATTCCAGATAAGCCTGCTTCGCGCGGTCGTCTTTGCTCGGACTGTAGACAAAAGCCCTCCACATTACAATTCCTCCGTAAGGTTTTAAAACATCAGCCATCATATTGGCGCCATCGGCATGTGTTCTTCCGTAGTCCTGAGGTCCAGGCTGGCCTTCTGAATTGGCTTTCACCAAAAATCCGCCGAAGTCAGGAATTAATTTATAAATTTCAGAAGCTTTCTCTTTCCACCATTTCTGAACGTTTTTATTCAACGGATCAGAGTTTTCGGTTCCTCCTAATACTTTAGGGGACGAAAAATTAACGGATAAATAAACTTTAATTCCATAAGGTCTGAAAATATCGGCCAAGACTTTTACTTTCCTGAGATAATCTTCACGAAGCATATTGGGCGAAGCATTTACATTATTCAACACCACCGAATTTATTCCAATGGATGCATTGGCTCTCGCATATTCCTGGTATCTTGGCGAAATTGTGTTCGGAAGATCTTCCCACTTCCAGAGAGAATGTCCCGCATAACCGCGTTCGATCGTTCCGTCCAGATTATCCCAATGGTTGAGAATCCTTACATCATACGAAGGTTTTTCCGTTATGTTTAAATCAGCAGTGGAAACATTGGTTTGCTGGAGCCGCAAAATATGATATACGCCGTACAATAAACCGATTTCCTTTCCGGCAGAAATTACAATTTTATTCTGATCTGATTTTATGGTGTAGCCATCCTTCAGGTTTTTTAAGGATTTATCAGTTCGCAGTTCCACGGTTTGCCCCTGCCAGTGACTGCTCAGTTCTTTTCTGGCAATGTTCAGTGTCGTGCTGTTTCCTTTCGCAATAATCTGATCTGCAGAAATTCCGTTTTTTGCCGGGAATCGGAGCCAGAGCTGGCTGCCGTCGTCGGCGAAAATCAGTAACGGAACCATTAGAAATGCGATGAAATAAATTCGGAAATGCTGCATGGCAATTTTTTTAACATTTAATTTAAATTCCACAAATTAATTTGTGAATATGATCTGTTGTTTACATGCCATAGGTTTCACCTACGGCTATTTTTATTGAACCCTTCGGGTTCCGCTCATAAAAATTTGTCCAAACTAATATTAAATTAACCACAAAAGTCACAAAAGAGAAGTTTAAAAAAGCTTTATCAGGTAATCAAAGCTTTCAAAAGAACAAAAATCAAAGATTTTTAAAAACTATTGTTTAGCATTCTTTTATAAAAATTGTTTAATATAGAAATTTCTAATCTTCTGTAGCTTTTGTGGTTAAATAAAGTTCGAACAAGCTTAAAGTTTAGTTTGTCATCTTACAAACTGGAAACTCTTAATTTTCGTCCAATCCTTCGATGGTTTTTATTTTACCGTTTTCATCATATTCAAGCTCTACAACCTTCATGCTTCTGAGCCATGTTCTTCCTCCGCTCGGAACGCTATCGTGAAAAAACAGGTACCATTTTCCTTTAAATTCAACAATACTATGATGGGTCGTCCAGCCTACTACCGGTGTCAGGATTTCACCCTGAAAAGTGAATGGTCCGTAAGGATTATCTCCGGTTGCATAACAAAGCAAATGAGTGTCACCGGTTGAATACGAAAAATAATATTTACCATTGTATTTGTGCATCCAGGAAGCTTCAAAGAAACGGTGTTTGTCTCCGTGAAGAAGAGGATTTCCCTTTTCGTCGAGGATAAGAATGTCTTTAGGTTCTTCGGCAAATTCCAGCATATTGTCGCTTAACAAAGCAACTTTGGACGGGATTGCAGGCTCATCATCTTCAGGAATTACAGCGCATTCCAGCGCTTTATTGTTTCGGTAGCGCTGCAACTGCCCACCCCAGATCCCTCCGAAATACATATAATGTTTTCCGTTTTCTTCAAAAATACAGGGATCGATGCTGTAGCTTCCCATCATCGGGTGTTTTTCAGGGACGAAAGGTCCGTAAGGTTTATCGCTCACCGCAACCCCAATTCTGAAGATATCGTTTTTGTCTTTCAAGGGAAAGTACATATAGTATTTGCCGTCTTTAAAAGCAACATCGCAGTCCCAGAGCTGTCTCCCCGACCACGGAATGTCTTTAACGGAAAGCACCACACCATGATCCGTAATTTCTCCGTTTTCTACATCATCTAAAGAAAACACATGGTAATCATTCATATCGAAATGATCTCCGTTGTCGTTTTCTTCAATTCCGCTTTCGCGGTCGTGAGAAGGATAGATATAGATTTTACCATCAAAAACATGGACGGAAGGGTCTGCCATGTAGTCGTTCGGGAAAAGATATTTTGCTTTGTTCATTTTAGTTTAGACTTTTAGATAATGGATTGATAGATTATAGCTGATAGATGATAGACTGATGAATTGATTTTTATATTGTTGAAAGCAATAATTCATTGTCTATCAGATAGAATATTACTTTTTTTCTTTTGTTAATTGAATGATTTTTTCAACAACTGGTTTTGCTTTAAAATTACGGTCGAAAAGTAAAGGATAATCGGTTCTGCCTTTTACCGGGAAATCATTTTTCCATGATTGGTTGTCGGTAACGCCCCACAATGTTACTCTTCTGATTTTGTCTTCGTGTTTGATGAAAAGACGGAAGAAATCAAGATAACGATTATCCCATTCTTTCACTACATTTTCCGGAAGACCTTTGGTGTAGGGATTCATTTTTGCCTGGTATTCCACCGTATCAGAAACGTTGGCGGATGTTCCCCAAGGTGAAGGAAGCGCGCTAATTTCCATTTCGGTAACATTTATTTTTACACCTGCTGATGCATAATCTGTTATTGCTTCTTCATATTCCGCCAGTTTAGGAGTATCCAGGCCAACATGTGTTTGCATTCCTACGCCATCGATCCTGATTCCTCTCGATTTGAGATTTTTAACGATATTTATGACCGTTTTTACCTTTTCAGGATACCATTCGTTATAATCATTGTAATACAGTTCAGCATTCGGATCAGCTTCCTGAGCATATTGGAATGCCAAAGGGATAAATTCTTCGCCAAGGATTTCATAAAATTTGCTTTTTCTGTACGTTCCGTCTTCCATGATGGCTTCATTGACTACGTCCCAACCTTTCACGCGTCCTTTGTATCTGGAAACAACAGTCGTAATATGATTTTTCATTCGTTGTTTAAGCACTTCAGCAGAAACATCTTTCCCGTCTTTGTCCACGAAAAACCATTTTGGCAGCTGTGAATGCCAGATCAGGGTATGACCGATAATAAACATTTTGTTTTTTTCACCGAAAGCCACGAAACGGTCGGCGTCATCAAAAAAGAATTTTCCTTCCTGAGGCTGCAGGAACATCGACTTCATACAGTTTTCAGCGACGATAGAACTGAACTGTGAAGTGATAATCTGATCAGATTTCACATCTGTTCCGTTAATCTGTGGAAGGCTCATGGCCGTACCGATATAAAATTTATCTTTAAACGCTTTCTTCAGAGAATTTTCTGCTTTCTGGGCAACTGCATTTGAGACCGCCAAGGTCATTAAGCCCAATACAATTATTCGTTTCATAGTCATAATTATTTTCTTCTTTCAGCCAGATCTTTCTCGATCTGAACTTCCATTTTTTTGTTGATTTTATAGAATAAAAGTAATCCGCATGCGATGAAAAACGGTATCGAAGGGAACACACTCACAAGCATCTTCGCGCCTGTTGCGACGGTTTCAGGCTGAACGGCGTTTACGCCTCCTTCAGCAGAAATATATCCGTATTTACCGATGATTAAAGCCACCAAAGAACTTCCAATACTTAATCCTACTTTTAAGCCTACCATCATTGCAGAAAAGATAATAGCAGTGGCTCTCCTGTTGTTTTTCCACTCGGAATAGTCGGCTACATCGGCAATCATAGCCCAAAGTAAAGGGGTACTGATGCCATAAAAGAATCCGTGCAAAATCTGGGAAAGGAACATAACTCCTACTGCTTTCGGAGGATAAAAAACAAAGAACAGAACAAATAAAGTGGAAATAAACAGCGATGCAATGAAGGTGTCACGCTTTCCGTATTTATCGGCAAATCTTTTAGAAAAAGTAATTCCAACGATCATCATAATGATGCCTCCCGCATTAAACAATCCGAAACCGGCAGATTTTGGATCTTCACCAAAGAAATTCATTCCTACCGAGTTAAAAAATGTGGTAATCGGTGAAATAAAACTTTTAAGTGAAGCTTCATCCACATAATTGTTAAAGTAATACACATAAGCGCCGCCTTTCATCGCCAGGGTTATGAAAATGAAAGCTGTAACAGTAAGCATAATAATCCATGGCCTATTTTGGAAAACATCTTTTAAATCTTCTTTTAAGGTTGATTTTTGTTCAGATTTTGGGATGATTCTTTCTTTGGTGGTGAAAAAGGTAATCAGCAACATTACGGAGCCAATTATCGCAAGCCAGGTCATCACCGTTTCGATACCGGCAGCTTTATCTCCATTTCCTACAGATAAAATGATTGGCAACATAAATACCTGAACGAAAAACTGGGCAAACATCACCGCTACAAAACGGTAAGAAGAAATACTGTTACGTTCTGACATATCTCCCGTGATAACGCCGCTTAGTGCTGCGTACGGCAGGTTATTCGCTGCATATAACAACAGTAACAACGAGTACGTTGCTGCAGCGTAGATCATTTTACCTTTATAAGAAAAATCGGGTGTACTGAAAGCTAACAAAGCAGTAATCCCAAGCGGAACAGACGTGAAAAGAATCCACGGTCTGAATTTCCCCCATCTTGTTGCAGTACGGTCTGCCAAGGCGCCAACCATCGGGTTGAAACCAAAACCGGCAATCAATCCTACAATTAATGTGATCACCGAAGCATTTTCTGCTTTGAGTCCGTAAATATCCGTATAAAAGTAGGCGAGATAGGTTACCAAAGTCTGAAAAACAAGATTGGCGGCAAGGTCTCCCAGGCTGTAGCCTATTTTTTCAATGACAGATATTTTCTGTGATGGATTGTTCATATGGTTGTAGATATGTTATTAAATAATTGATGCTTGATAATTGATAAACGATTATAGATGATAGACTGATAGATCATAGATTTTCTAAACCCCTTTCTCAAACTATAAATTCTATATGATTTTTTTAATTTTATTCTGTGGTGAAGGATGAAGCCGGAAGACCTGATTTGTTTTTTAAATTTCCGTCAGGATTGTCGGCCCAGTCATAGCGTACTGAAACAGGATCTTTAATTTCGTCATTCCAGACAATAATATTTTTACCTTCTGTTTTCGCTTTTGCCCACTGGTATTTTCTGTCTTTACCTGCTATTGCAAAACCTTTTAATTCCGAAACGGGAGCAAAATCATCGGTTCCTTTCTTAAATGAAAGCATAATCTTATTTCCTTCAATTTTCATGGCCTGATAAACAGGTCCATCTGCAACAATATCTTTTTTATCAGCAATTTTCAAGGCCTGTAATGCTAACCTGTCGCCTACGGTTTTTTTGTCAAGCGGATGAATATCGTTCCATTCTCCAACATCGATGATTACGGCAAGTCCGGTTTGCGGAACATTGAGCGAAACTTTACGCTGCTGATCTCTGAGTTCTGCCCAGTTGCTTTCCACCGGCTGATTTTTAGCTTCCATAAAATTTGCAAGCTGAACGATCAGGAATGGAGTGTCTTTTTCGTTCCATTTTAACCGCCAATCGTTGATCATCGTGGTTAAAAGATCACCGTATTCTTTCGGTTTTCCGGTATTGCTTTCTCCCTGATACCAGAGAAATCCTTTTACTTTATAGTTAATTAACGGATTGATCATAGAATTGTACAGCCCGGTTGGTTTCCAGCGGATGAATGTCTGGCCCGGAGCCATTTTCTCCATTTTTGCACCGATTTTATATTTCCATGAACCTGTAAGATCGATTTTCTTTCCGCCGATTTCAAGATAATACGGTTTGTCAGCGATAAACTGTCCTTTTCCGCTTCCGTTGGTGATTCTTACGACAATACTATTTTTACCTTCTTTTAAAACGCCGGCAGGAATATCATACCATCTCGGTGGATATTCATAGGTAACGTTTCCTACTTTCACCCCGTTAATATAAGTTACATCGGCATCTTTTATTCTACCAAGATTCAGGAAAGCCGCTTTTCCTGCTTCACTTTTTGACAATGTGATCTCTTTTCTGAACCATACCGAACCTTCAAACGGTCCTTCCTGATCTTCCCATGATCCCGGAACACTCATTGTTTTCCATGAAGAATCATCAAGATCAAATTTTTCCCAGTGCTGGTTTAAACCAATGTCGCTCTGATCCAGTTCGGAATACCATGCTTTGCTTAAAGCCTGTTCACCTGATTCTGTAGATTTTATCAGATCATCATTTTTCCATTTTTCAGCTTCTTCCAGATATTCAGGATATTTTTTAAGGGAATTCGCATCCATCCAGGCCTGAACCGGAGAACCTCCCAAACTTGTATGGATAATTCCTACAGGAACTTTATTTCTTTCATACAGATTTTTAGCAAAAAAATAAGCTACACCCGAAAAATTCTGAATGGTCTGTGGATTGGTGCTTTTCCATTTTCCGCCGTCAAGATCATTCTGCGCTGCTTTAAAATTGTATTTCTGCGGAACCGTAAAAAACCTGATATTCTGATTATTTACTGTTTTCATTTCCTCTCCATACAGCGGTTTTAGACGTTTCATCGGAAGTTCCATATTCGATTGTCCAGATGCCACCCAAACATCTCCGATTAAAATATCTTTAAACGTAATATCGTTGATGGTCATTATAAACGGTCCGCCGGCTTTAAGTTCGGGAAGCATAACGTTCCAGTTGCCGCTATTATCTGCAGTTGCGGAGTAGGTTTTATTTAAAAATTTAATATGTACCTTTTCTCCCGCATCCGCATAGCCCCAGATTTTAAGTTTCTGGTTCCGCTGGAGAATCATCCCGTCTGAAACCAGTGCAGGAAGCCTTACTTTAGCATCAAATAAACAGGCGCTGAAAATGGCTATTATTAGAAATAATTTTGAGCAATATATTTTCATGGGTTGATGTTTTAATTTTTATTAACAGACTTTTGATAGTTCTGAGTAAGCAAACGAACTTCGATTATTTTTGAAGTAAGCATCTGCTCTTCTGCATAAAATTTCACGCTAAGAATTTCGTTATTTTTTTCCGTTTCGGGAATTGGTAAAAGCATGAATTGAGGCGAGCTTCCGGCTTTTCCGTCCAGTTTTTTTGCTGATACTTTTTTACCGTTGATCTCTACATTTAGAGAACGGTTGGCGTTCGCATCAAAATATAAAACATACAGATAAGCAGCATTTTTATGCTGATTTTTCATCCGGTAGCTGAACCATCCTTTGGCATCGCGGAAATGGCGGTCTTCCATATACCCGGTATTGGAATCTTTGCTTTCAAAATAATGATCAGATTCCGGCTGCTGCTCACCGAGCTGGATTTTATCTGTTGTTATAAGATCAAGTCGGCTTGCTTCGGCATCTTCTTCAGCTTTCTTTTTCTGAATAGATTCAATTTTATCCTGGTCAGCCTGAGGCCAATAGAGAATATATCTTTCTTCCTGAATTTTGTAAAAAGGAACCAATTGAAGACCCTTATCAAACTTTTCTTTAGGATACAAACCTGTAAGAGTGAATGTAAGATCATGATTATTAACCTGCTTTACATGATTAATCACTTCCTTTTTATTTCCTAAAATAACCGGAATTTCATTTAACGGAATCTGCGGACCGTGAGCAATATGCCCGCCTCTACTCTCATCTGCTAATAATCCTTGTTGATTTTCGGTTCCGTAGGCAGCAGCAAGAGCAATTGGCCCATATTTAAAGGCATAATAATCCGACTGATCCGGAAGCTGTTCTGCAGTAAGATGCATCGGAAGATTCATTTCGATCACGTCTCCTTTTTTCCATTTCTTGGTTAAAGTAAAATAACCGTTGACATCCGGCTGTACATTTTGCTTTTTTCCATTGATTGAAATGATGACCTCAGAAGGATTTGTCCACTGTGGCGATCTGAGTTTCAGGTTAAAATTTCCTTTTCCGGCCAGATCAACAATCAATTTGGTGGACGGGGTTTCAGGAAAGTTATTTTCCTGTTTGATCAGAATTTTCTTTTCTGCCCATTTGAGTGTTGATGGAATGAAAAGATTAACATAAAGATCATTATCAGAATGTGCATAAATCATTTCACCATACTTGGCGTGATTTTCCAGTCCGGAACCTACACAGCACCAGAAACTTGTCTGCGGCTGTGAATATACACGGTAATGACCGGGACGCATTGGGGTAAAATACACAAAACCTCCTTTATCATGATTTTCTGTTGAAAGAATGTGATTATAGAGCGCACGCTCATAATAATCCATATAATATGACTTGGGCAAAGTGGCGAAAAGCTCTTTGGTAAGTTTCAGCATGTTGTAGGTGTTGCAGGTTTCGGGACCTTCAATGCTTTTAATCATGCTGCTGAAATCATTAACCGGATTAAAATGTTCACTGACGCTGTTTCCACCGATAACGGAAGATCTTTTTTCAGTGACATTGTGCCAGAAAAAATCTGCAGCATTGCTCCACTGCTGGTTATTCTCCATATCTGCAATACGCTTATAACCGATCACTTTAGGAATCTGGGTATTGGCATGAATTCCTGTAAGTTTATCCTCCCCTAAAAGCAGCGGATTAAGAATTGCCTGATGAGAAAACCTATGGGCAAGCTGAAGGTATTTTTTATTACCGGTAATTTCATACACATCGGCAAAAACTTCATTCAATCCGCCGTGTTCACTGCGAAGCATCTCCTGAATCTGCTCATCAGACAGTGTGGAAACTTCATTGGCCATCCAGTCGGTAAGTTTTACCAACATATTTTTTGCTTTCTCGCTTCCTGCATACCAATAGGCATCACGAAGCCCTGCATATATTTTATGAATATTATAAAGAGGAACCCAACGGTCGTTCAATCCAAAACCCGAAGCGCGAATATTTCCCTCCGAAATTTCTTTCCATATTTTTTTTCCTGAAGGTATTCCTGAAACATAGCCGTTTACGGATGCATTCTGGCAACGATCAAGCTCATCGATCATATAATCAAGCCTTTGTTTGATTTTTTGATCTCCTGTTGAAGCATACATTAATGACAGGGCAGAAATATAATGCCCTCCGATATGTCCGTCCAAACCGGTATTTTCCCAGTTGGGATAATTCTCTGCTTTTTGCTGTAAACCTGCTTCTTTGAGATAAGGAGCCAACAGCCTGTCGGGCTCCATCGACATCATATATTTCCTGTCAGCCTGCATGGCTTTATCGAAAATACTTTCCGAGAGCCTGACATCCTTCAGCGGGAAATATTGTACTTTCTGATTTACCTGTGCAAAAGTAAGTGACGAAAATGCGAATACGATTATGGAGAATTTTCGGTTCATTAATAAATGTTATTTCAACATTTCTAAAATAAAAGAAAGAATTTATATACAAAACATTTTAAGAGCGAACACGATAAAATCATTTTCGGAAAAGGATTTGGGGAAGCTTCTGAACTGATAAATTTCGGTCAGCTTATCATAAAAAATAAGATTATACATTCATAAGAAAATCAGTGTTATAAAATTAAATGTTTGTGTACAAAATGAATACAGAACATTTAAGCAGAATCGATAATAATTACATCAGCAACTTATCGTATTTTTAATAGTAAGGTTAAAAAATCAGTTTTTTAACATTTATAAAATTAAATTTTAAAAATTAACATAATTTTAACATTAACTTTACCTGTAATTCATCTGTTTTTAAGAAAAAATTACCTGACTTACCCTATATTCTTCTCCCAAAATCTTCTTCGAGGCTGTTGTTTTAGTACATTATAATAAATGTATTAAGAAAGTGTAAAAAATACATTTATGCTTTATTGTATGGTTAAATACTTTACCTTTGTATAAACTATAAAGATGACCCAGGATTATTCTCAATATCCAAGACATTTGGTAGCCGTTGACTGTATTATTTTCGGATTCGACGGTGAAAATCTTAAAATTCTTCTTGTTCAAAGGAATTTCGAACCCAAGATGGGAGAATGGTCTTTAATGGGAGGTTTCATCGGAAGCGACGAAACTTCTGACGAAGCAGCACAGCGTGTTCTTCAGACACTCACGGGCCTTGAAAATATTTATCTTGAGCAGCTCAGCTGTTATACCCAGATTGATCGCGAACCCACAGCAAGAATCATGTCGATTTCTTATTATGCGTTGATTAATATTGAGAATAATATTCATATTAATGAAAAGTACAACGCTAAATGGTTCGATCTCCAGGATTTCCCCAGTCTTATTTTTGATCACAACGAAATGGTAAAAGATGCCGTTCTGCGTCTTAGAAGAAGAGCTTCCACGCGACCAATCGGCTTTGAACTTCTTCCTGAAAAATTTACGATGAAAGACCTGCAAAATCTGTATGAAGCCATCTTCAACGAACAATATGACAAGCGGAATTTTATCAGTAAAATCAATGCGCTGGATATTCTGATAAAAACTGAAGAAAAAGATATGACCTCCTCTAAAAAGGGATCTTTTTTATATCGTTTTGATGAAGATCAATATCAAAAGAAGCTTGCGGAAGGATTTATGTTTAAGATTTAAGCATTATGATTTCTTTCCGATCCAGCCTAAATGGGTGTGCTTAAAATCATCTTTAAATTTCAGTCCGTATCCGAAAATCCTGTCCATTGCAGAATGTGCAAATAGAATAACCCCTATAAATTCCACAATCTGAATTTTGAGGCAGAAGCCTAAAACCAAAATAAACACTGCGAGCAATTTATGATGGAAAAAATTGTAGAGCCAAGCTCCTATTTTAGAATTGATTAAATAGCCGGCCATCGAAACGTCGGGAAGCAAGAGGCAAAGTGGAAAAAGCCACCACTGAAGTCCTATCTGAGTAAAAAGAAAAATAGCAAGACCAAATTGTCCCAATTCTTCGAGCTGTAAAAGATGTTTCATGTCTAATATTTATCAGACAAATATCTGACAATTCAACACATGATCTCTTGACAAAAATCAAGAATTTTGTGCCTTTCGTTTCCTTATTCTACTGAATGTTTCCGGTGTCATTCCCAGAACTGAAGCAATATATTGTAACGGAACCAGATGGAATAATTCTCTATGTTGCTCAAAATACCGATTATACCGTTCTTCCGCCGTCATCGAAAGATGCGAAAAAATACGGTCTTCCATCATTGCAAAACATTTAATAATAAATTGTTTCTCAATTTCAATCCATTTTGGAAATTTCCGGCAAAGTGTTATATAATCTGTTTTTGAAATAGATAACAATTCTGCTTCGGTGAAAGCCTGTATTGTCCATCGATTGGGTTGATTAAAGAAAAATCCCATCAATTCGGTTACGAAAAAATCTTTGGTCGAAAGCCATTGCGTAATTTCTCTGCCATCTTCCGACAAAGCATATACCCGAAGAATTCCTGATTTTACGATACTCAGTTTATTGCAAATCTGTCCGGATTCTGTAAATTTTTCATTCCGGTTCAGCTTTTCTTCTTTAAAGTAAGAATGAATAACTGCTAAATCATCCTGACTAAGCTCCCCGAAATGTTCCTGTAATAACCGGCTGAAATCTTTCATCTGAAAATTCTTCTGCTGCTATTATAATTCAAATAATATCATTCCTGATTGAGATCCCGTTTTAAACTATTGAGAACATCTTTTGCTGAAGCAATATTTTCCAGGTTCGTTTTTATCTTTTCGAATAAATCAGAGAATCTGGCTTCCCCATTTAAAACCTTTAAAGAATATTCAAAAGGATACAACGAGAGTACGCCGCCGTTCCTGTCATATTTTAATGTCATAAATCTTAGCGGATATTCAGGTGTTTTATCATTAAAAAGTTTAAAATCCCACTCATTAACAAGGAAATAAGAAAACGCGATGGTGATTATTAAGCCAATCTGTTTGTCGTCCTGGTCAAACTGCCTGCAATATTCATAGAATCCCACTCCTTCCTGCACAGCCTGATCGATATTCAGCGGATGATAAACCGGCTGATCAATAATGGGTTTAATTTTATTGTCAATGAAAAAGCTTTCAAGCATCTTAAAAGAGCCGTCTACCAACAGATCATTTTCAGAAAGCTCCTGTTCGGTGTATCTTTCTTTAAAGTATTCTTCAGTATAGACTTCTTTTAATCCCGGAACTTTATGATTTTCGTTGTTCGTTACCTTATTTTTTGAAAAAAATTTTCTGAAGAAACTCATGCTGTTTAATTTTTGTTAAAAGTTTTGCGCCAAATATACAAGTATTATACGACGTAGAATGTAACCAGATTAAAAAAGGCAGTATTCAAGATGAATACTGCCTTTTCTTTACCTATTTTTAATTTTACCAGAACCTCACATACAGTGCAGTAAGTAAAAGTAAAGTAACCACAATAAGAACCAGCGTCCTGTTATCAACCTTAAACATGGAGGCATCAATAGCAAACGCTTTCGGATTTATTTTCGGTCCGGAAAGGCTTATCAATATCATTACAATAATGGTAATGACGAACGACCATCCCATATTGATCAAAAACGGAATCTCCGTAATCGTATGAACGACCCCACCTTCTAATTTCTCATAGGTGAAAGCCGTATATAGCCAAGTCTCTTTTCCGAAAAGATCTACAGCAAAACTGTTGAAAAATATTGCCAGAACAAAACCTAAGATTACACCGACCAAAGCCGCCGTTCCGGTAGTTCTTTTCCAGAACATTCCCAACAGGAACATAGCAAAAACTCCGGGACTGATAAATCCTGTATACTTTTGAATGAAAGTAAAACCACCTTCTCCACCGATTCCTAAAACGTCGGTCCAGGTAAATGCCAATGCCAGGAACATTGCAATGATAATAGCCCATCTTCCGGTTCTTACCATCTGGATTTCAGTAGCATCTGCCTTCAGGTATTTTTTATAAATATCTAAAGTAAAAATCGTGGAAATACTGTTCACTTTTCCGGCCAGCGAAGCTACAATTGCCGCCGTTAAAGCTGCAACGGCAAGTCCTTTCAGTCCTACCGGTAAGAATCCTAAAATCGCAGAATAAGCCCCGTCCTTTACCCCATTGAAACCGGGTAAATGTCCTTTTGAATACAGCACATACGCTGCAATCCCCGGAAGCATCACGATAATCGGCATGAATAATTTTAAAAACCCGGCAAAAAGAATTCCGGTTCTAGCCGTTTTCAGATCTGCTCCTAAAGCACGCTGCGTAATATATTGGTTGCAACCCCAATAATTCAGGTTTACAATCCACTGTCCCGCAAAATACATAGCCAATCCCGGAAGGACTACATATTTCTGAACATTCAGGTTTTCAGGCATTGCCAAAGTGGTAGTTGTTGTTTTTGGTTTTTCAAGGATTAGCTTAAAATGCTGCGGCGCTTCATTAATCAGTGTGTTGAAACCAGCCAATGCGTTTCCTACAGCAGCGCCATTGATTCTCTGATCAACGATTTGCAATGCCATATAAACGGTTGCAAAACCGCCGATAATTAAAACCGCCACCTGAATTACATCTGTGTAACCGATTACCTTCATCCCGCCAAGTCCAATCAGCAAAGCCATTAAAAGCAATCCGATCATAATGATATGAAGATTGTCTCCGCCAAGCAGCGTATCAATCGCCAAAGCACCAAGGTAAAGGATTGAAGTGAGGTTAACGATTACATATAAAAACAGCCAGAACACAGCCATAATCAGCGAAACCGACTTATTGTAGCGGGTTTCGAGGAACTGAGGCATGGTGTAAATCTTATTTTTCAGATAGATCGGGATAAACCAAACGGCAATAATAATTAAAGCTATTGCGGCGATCCATTCATAAGCGGCAACGGCAATTCCTACGAAAAAACCTTCACCAGACATTCCGATAAATTGTTCCGCGGAAATATTGGAGGCTATTAAACTTGCGCCGATCGCCCACCAGGTAAGCGAACCTTCAGCCAGAAAGTAATCTTTACTGCCCGTTGCCGAAGATTTTTTCCTGTTATAGATCCAGATCCCGTATCCGGCTACCACCACAAAATAGATTAAAAATATGATGATATCAAGAGTTGCTAAATTCCCCATACTTTATTTTTTAACTGAGAATTTATAAATGGTTTTCGACTGGTATTTTTCTCCCGGCTTCAGCTCTGTAGAAGGGAATGAAGGCTGGTTGGGAGAATCCGGAAAATGCTGGGTTTCCAGGCAGAAACCTGTTCGGATTCCGTTTTTACCACCGGTCTTCGTATCAAACTTTCCGTCAAGGAAATTTCCTGAATAGAACTGAACTCCCGGTTCATCGGTAAGCACTTCCATCATTCTTCCTGATTCCGGATGATAGACTTTAGCAATGCTTCTCAAGCCGCTCCCGTTCAGAATCCAGTTATGATCGTAGCCTTTTCCTCTTTTCAATTGCTCATCATCAGCGTTAATGTCTTTTCCGATCGGTTTAGAAACCGTGAAATCAAACGGACTGCCTTTTACGCTTTTTTGTTCACCAACAGGAATAATATTTTCATTAACCGGTAAAAATTTATCACCGTTAATCTGCAGTTCGTGATCCGTAATTTCTTTTGTAAAATTTCCGGAAAGATTGAAATACGAATGCTGTGTAAGATTTACGATTGTAGGTTTATCTGTTTCTGCTTCATAGGAGATTTCGAGAGCGTTATCGTCTGTCAAAGTGTAAAAAACAGTGGTCGTCAATTTCCCGGGAAAGCCTTCTTCACCATCAGCGCTGATATAAGTAAGCTTTAAAGTCGGGAACTGTGCATCTTTCACAGGTTCAATATTCCAAAATTTAGTATTGAACCCTTCTTTTCCTCCGTGAAGGCTGTTTGGGCCGTCATTTTTATCCACGTCATATGTTTTGCCTTCCAAAGTGAATCTGGCATTGGCTATTCTGTTTCCGTAACGTCCGATTAAAGCTCCGAAGAAGTATGGATTTCCATTGAAATACTCTTCCGGTTTGGTAAAGCCCAGCACAACATCTGCATATTTCCCGTTTTTGTCTGGAGCGGTGAGCGAAGTAATGATTCCACCGAAATTGATAACTTCCACCGTCATTCCGTTTTTATTGGTAAGAGTGAATTTTTTAATGGAATCACCTTTAGCAGTTACTCCGTAATCTGAAATCTTTATATTTTCCATATGTTCTGGATGAGTTTTTGGTTGATTTTCTTTTTTATTGCAGCCGAAAATACATAAAACGGCCAAAAGAATTATCAGGTTCATGCCTGTTTTTTTCATTTTTCTGAATATTTTGCAAGTTTAACGATAATATATTTCATTCCAACGAAGCGTATTCTTAAAATCACGGATTTTTGTGTTTTCATCAATGACCAGAGATTCAATACCCGCCATCTCCGCGAAGTCTTCCAACTGTTCCGCACTGATATTCTCACTGTAACAGGTATGGTGCGCACCTCCTGCAAGAATCCATGCTTCGGCGGCAGTATAAAGATCCGGAAGTGGTTTCCAGAGTACCCTCGCAACAGGAAGTTTCGGAAGCTCTTCGGTGATTTCCAATGCTTTTGTTTTGTTGATTAATAATCTGAAATGATTTCCAAAATCCATCAAAGCAGCATTTAAAGAATCAATATTTCCTCTTGAATTAAATACAAGACGAACCGGATCTGCCTTACCGCCAATTCCCAAAGGATGAATTTCACAGGATGGCTGATCGGCTGCCAAAACAGGATCTACTTCCAGCATGTGAGACCCTAAAACCGAAGGATTTGACGGATTTAAATGGTAGGTATAGTCTTCCATAAAGGCATTTCCGCCTTCCAATCCCTGTCCCATTGTTTTCATAGCACGGACGAGGGCTGCTGTTTTCCAGTCGCCTTCTCCGGCAAATCCATATCCTTTCTGCATGAGTCGCTGTACGGCAATTCCAGGAAGCTGTTCTAAACCGTGAAGGTCTTCGAAAGTATCTGAAAAACCTTTAAAATTTCCGTTCTTGAGGAATTTTTCCAGTCCCAGTTCAATTCTTGCTGCAACTTCAAGAGATTTTCTGTTGGCCCCTCCTGAAAGAAGTGATGCTGCCATTTTGTAAGAAGCTTCATATTCTTCCATCAAAGTTTTCACTTCTCCGTCACCAATGGAATTAATAACACTTACCAAATCTCCTATCCCCCAGGTATTTACAGAAAAACTAAACTTCGTTTCAGCTTCTACTTTATCACCATCCGTAACCGCAACAAATCTCATATTGTCACCAAAACGGGCGAATTTTGCACCCTGCCAGTCGTCCCAGCCAGCTGCAACTCTACTCCATTCTCCGATTAGTTTCTGAACCCTTTCTTCAGCCCAATGTCCTACGACGACTTTTCTGTTTTTGCGAAGACGGCTTACCATAAATCCAAATTCCCTGTCGCCGTGAGCAGCCTGATTCAGGTTCATAAAGTCCATATCCATCGTAGACCATGGAATATCCTGGTTGAACTGCGTATGAAGATGCAACATCGGTTTTTGTAAAGCGGTTAGTCCGCGAATCCACATTTTTGCGGGTGAAAACGTGTGCATCCAGGTTACAATTCCGATACAATCTTTTGCGAAATTAGCAGCGGTTAAGGTTTCGAAAATTTCTTCAGTCGTCTTTACCGTAGGTTTTAAAACTACTTGTACAGGAATCTGTGACGAAGCGTTAAATGCTTCTACAATTTTAGCCGAATGCTCGGCAACCTGCTGTAATGTTTCCGGGCCGTATAAGTGCTGGCTTCCGGTGATGAACCATATTTCTTTGGTATTGAGAGGTTTTAACATAGTTATAATTGATAATTGATAATTGATAATTGATAATTGATAAATGATAAATGATAAATGATAAATGATAATTGATAATTGATAATTAATTTTTATTTTTTCGTTTATCCATAGGTTTTACCTACGGCTATTAATGTTGAACCCTTCGGGTTCTGTAGAATTTGTGCATTTTTCGCCATAGGTTTCACCTACGGCTACTGATGTTGAACCCTTCGAGTTCATAATCCTCTATTGAACGATGACAATTGTCAAAAGCTAAAAGCCAATTGCCAGCAGCCAACTACTGTCCGTAATAGGCATTTTTACCGTGTTTGCGTTCGTAATGTTTTTTGATTAAAGAGTCTTTAAGTCGCAGCGCATTTGGATTAATCTGTCTCGTGAGATAAGCCATTTCAGCAATCGTTTCCAAGACTTTGCTGTTGTAAACTGCTTTTTCAGCATTTTTTCCCCAGGTGAATGGACCGTGATTACCGATGAGCACCATTTCCACTTCTTCGTAAGACAATCTTTTTTCTTTGAAACAATCGAGGATTTGAATTCCTGTGTTGTATTCGTAATTGCCTTCGATTAAGTCATCCCGCATCGGTGGTGCGCAGGGAATATCTGCTGTTAAATGATCTGCATGGGTAGTTCCGAAAATCGGAATATCCATCTGTGCCTGTGCCCAAGCCACGGAATAAATGGCATGCGTATGTGAAATCCCGCCGATGTTTTCCCAATTTTTGTACAGATAAGCGTGGGTTTTGGTATCAGAAGAAGGTCTTAGATTTCCTTCGACGACATTGGCGTCATAATCCAAAATTACAATATCTTCAGGCTTTAACAATTCGTAAGGAACACCACTCGGTTTGATGGCAAAGATTCCTTTATCCCGGTCAACAGCACTTACATTTCCGAATGTATACACTACCAGCTTCAATGCATCGAGCTGCATATTGGCTTCGTAACATTCTCTTTTTAATTCTTTATAGATGCTCATTTTTTTAATTTTTATTAACACAAAGTGTGTAAAGTTTTTTTGATTACTACCTGTATTTAAGGTCGCAAAAGCATTTGACTTCGTCGAATCTTCGATTTCACTCGGCAAAGACTAACTTTTCCTTATGGTCTTTTTCTGGTATTTACGTTTTTCAATTGCGTCGGGCTTTAGCCCGATGTCTGATTTTATCTTTGTTCGGCTTTAGCCAAAATTTATATTCAAATTTTAAATGTTGAATTACCCGCAGCCCGACCTGAATGGAGCTCTTTTTGTGTAGCGAAGCGTAACAAAAAAAGCGGGAGCCCTTCGACAAGCTCAGGATAAACTACAGGCGGATAAAGCTGCCATAAATAATTTTTAGTTGTTGGTTTTTGGTTGATTGTTGTTAAATGATGCCTGATTTGATCAGCTATTAACAGGCACTCCTACGGAGATTTTATTTAATTCCCACCTCTATAAACTCCTAGCGGTTAACTTTTTCTTTGCTTTGATATTATTTTCGGTGAAATCGGCGAGAATCTGGTATTGCTCCATTAATTCCGCATATTTTTCAATCTGCTCTGGCTGCGGGAAATATTCTGCTTCGAAATCAGAACCCATTTTCTGGCTTGCTTCGTGAACCGATGAATAAACTCCTGCGGCTACTGCTGCGTAAATTGCTGCCCCTAATGCAGGTGCCTGATCTGATGCCGCAACAACAATTGGTTTGTTGAGAACATTGGCTAACGTCTGCATAATGAACGGCGACTTTCTGGCAACACCCCCTATTCCGATGACCTTTTCGATTTTTACACCTTCCTCTTCAAAACGGTCAACAATTTTTTTGGACCCGAAACAAATAGCATTTACTAAAGCCCTGAAAATATGCGGCGCTTTTGTTCCCAATGTAAGATTATTGACTGCCATTTTCAGTTCCTGATTGGCATCGGGTGTTCTGCGGCCGTTGATCCAATCCAAGGCAATAGGAACAGCTTCGGAAAGTGGGATTTTTTCGGCTTCAAGGGTAAGATTCCTGATAAGGCTGTGTTCCATTTCTTCTTTCAACAGCTGTTTTTGATGCTCATCAATTACGTTGGAATTCATAAGAATACTTTGAGTCGGCCACAACAAAATATCTTTGAACCAGGCCAGCACATCTCCAAATGCGGACTGACCTGCTTCCAGCCCCATTAATCCCGGAATAACAGAGCCATCTACCTGCCCGCAAATTCCTTTCACGGTTTTGTCTCCTATTAATTCATTGGGAGCCACCATGATATCACAAGTTGATGTTCCCATAATTCGGATCAGCGTATTTTCTTCGACTTTTGCACCAACAGCTCCGGAATGGGCATCGAATGTTCCGACTGCAATTACGGTTTCGGTTGTCAATCCCAATTTTTCCGCCCATTCCCGGTTAAGGCTTCCTGCAATTTCGTCGGAAGTAAAGGTTTTATCGTATAATCTATCACGAAGATCAGCCAGTGAAGGGTCAAGCTGGTTAAGAAAAGCTCCTGAAGGAAGTCCGCTCCACGACTCGTGCCACATCGCTTTATGACCGGCTGCGCAACGGCTTCTTTTAAAAGTGGTAATATCCTGATGATCTGAAAGCATAAAGGTGAGATAATCACAATGTTCCATCCAGCTGTACGCTGAATTTTTCACATTTTCATCCTGTCGGTGGATATGAAGAATTTTCGCCCAAAACCATTCGGAAGAATAAATTCCGCCTTCAAACCTGGTGTAATCTTCTCCGCCCCAGTTTCTTGCTAATTGATTGATTTCTTCGGCTTCACTGATGGATGTGTGGTCTTTCCAAAGCACCATCATTGCATTGGGGTTTTCTGCAAATTCGGGCAATAAGGCTAATGCTGTACCTTCTTTGTTTACAGGCAATGGTGATGAGCCGGTAGTGTCTATACAAATTCCGACAATTTGTTCCGGTGCGGCTCCACTTTCTTTCACAACGGCTGAAATAGTTTTCTCTAATCCTTCGATATGATCAAGAGGATGCTGACGAAACTGGTTTTCCTGAGGACTGCAGTATTTTCCTTCTTTCCATCGTTGATAGTAGCTGACGGAAGCAGCGAGTTCTGCACCGTTCTCCGTGTCAATCAATACGGCACGAACGGAATCTGTCCCGTAGTCTAAGCCGATAACATATTTTTTCATTAATAAAAATGATTAATTTGATTATTGTTTTTTTAACTCTCTAAAAATAAAATGTGCAATGGATTACATTCCGTAAGGAAATTATATTAATTTTTAATTTATCTCAAAGAAAACCTCACATTCCTGTTTTACAGTTAAAACAAATATAAGATTCTATTTTAAATAAATGTAATATTTACACTTAATTTTTATTTTTCTTTTACTGATGGGAGTTTACGGCTATTTTATTTTTAGAATTACCAGTGAATTTGCAGGAATGTCAACCAAAATTTTTCCCATTTTTATAGTCTGGATTTCTTCTTTTGGTTTGATGGTTTCGGACTGGAAATTATTTTCATCGGTAAGTTCTGAAGAAGTCAATACAATTTTTGTGAGTTGACTGCCTATTTTAATGTTTCTTGGGTTAATTTCAACCGAAGTTTCCTTCGGATTTGAATTGACTATTTTAATGATTATTTCTCCTTTTTTAAGATCACGAACTGCTGATGCATAGAGATTATCCTCCCCTTTCAATGACTTTCCGTTTTCGGAAATAGTAAGTAAGTCGGTTCCTTTGTTGTTGGAAAATAATTGCTGAACATAGTAATTCGGGGTCGCGTAAGATTTAAGATTATTAAACCAGATCAGATCCGGTGTCCACTGCCACCCATCTGCATGGGCAAAAAGCGGTGCGTAGGAAGTCATGGTCACTACATCAGCATTTCGTTCCAGACCGGTCATAAAAGCGGCCTCGGAAAGTGCGGTAAGCCAGTTGTTCTTGTTATCCGGTTTTACGACACCTACCGATTGGGCGGCGTATTCCCCGGCAAAAACTTTAGGTCCGGATCTATTGTAATCATCATATCTTCCTGCATTTTTGAGAAACCATTCCGGTGAATTATAATAATGCTCGTCCACAATCTGGGCATTAAGTTTTTTAAGCTCTTTCCAGCCATAATCGAAGAATTCTCCGTCAGGTGACGGTCCGCTTCCGGAAATGATTTTGATATCGGGATATTTTGCGTGAATGGCTTTTTCAAAAACTTTGTAGCGTTCGATATAGTCTTCGCCCCACTGCTCGTTTCCTACACCGATGAATTTCATGTTGAAAGGCTTTGGATGCCCCATTTCTGCACGGATTTTTCCCCATTTTGTATTGGAATTACCGTTTGCAAACTCTATCAAATCCAAAGCGTCCTGAATGTAAGGGTTTAAATCTTCCATCTTTACAAGCTCAGCGGTATTAAACTGGCAAGCCATTCCGCAGCTGAGAATAGGAAGCGGTTCTGCACCCAAATCCTCCGCCAACTGGAAATATTCAAAAAATCCAAGGCCGAAAGACTGCCAGTAATCCGGCGTTAGGCGGTGCCCAAATCCATTGTTCCATTTGTTGATAAGGTTTTCCCGATCCTCTACCTTACCAATCGTTTTTTTCCATTGGTAGCGTTCTGCTAATGTTCGTCCCTCCACAATGCATCCTCCGGGAAAACGTAAAAATCCCGGCTGCAAATCGTATAATTTTTCAACAAGATCTTTTCTTAAACCGCCTTTTCTTCCTTTCCAGGTGTTTTGCGGAAAGAGAGAAATCATATCCATATTCACTACTCCTTTTCCTGTAAATCTGATCTGAAGCTTCGCTTTTTCAATAGTTTTGGAAGGCCTAAAAACCATATTATATTTTTGCCAGCCTTGTCCTTTTATCATTAAGGAAACTGAGGAAATCACAGATCCTCTTTCGTCAATCAGGCTTGCATTAACCGCTGAAATATTTCCTGAAGCATTTTCGAGATTGAAAGTAAAATCATAATTTTCATCCTGATGAAGCCCGATTCCTCTGAAACCTTCGTTTTCCAGCAGGTAGTTTTTATCATTCTCAACCGTTATTCTTGCGTAGTTTTTGTTGGTTTTAGATTTGTCCGTTATAATCGTCAGAAAACCGGAATCCAGATTAGGAGAAAGTGTTTTTGTGTTAGGCTGTTTCCAGCCTGTTAACGGTTCATCAAATTCAAAGCTTCGGTTTTTGATTAGTTCTGCATATAAACCACCGTCTGCTGCGAAGTTGATATCTTCAAAGAAGATTCCGTACATCGTTGGCTGGATTTTAATGTTAGTCGACCTTCCGTCTAAATCTAGAAAATGTTTTCTGACTTTTCCATTTTGCGCTGAAAAAAATGCAACACTTAGCGAAATAACTGCTGTTAATATTTTGGTTTTTGTTTTCATTTAAATTAAAAAAAATGAATTTCTTTATTGGTAAACCTTATAGGTTTTAAAAACCTATAAGGTTTCTTAATCGGACTGTTAATTAATTAACTTTTATCGGAATACTTTTCAATCCGGAATCATCTGAGGTTCCTCCGTAGAAAATGGTGTAGTTTCCTGATTTTGATACCAAATCATCAGCTTTTTCATCGTAAAATTTAAATGAATCTTCAGAAATAGTAAGCTGAATATTTTTTGTTTCTCCTGCTTTAATCAGCACTCTTTCGAAAGCCCGTAAATTTTTTACCGGAGCTGCCGGATCGTTATTTCTTTTAACATAGACCTGGATGACTTCTTCTCCTTCTCTTCCTGATGTATTGGTAACCGGAACAGTAATGCTCAGATTTTCATTGGTATTGATTGTATTTTTACTCAGCTGAGCGTTGCCGTATATAAATTTAGAGTAACTCAATCCGTGTCCGAAAACATATAGCGGTTTTTCCGTCATGTAACGATAGGTTCTTCCCTGCATATCGTAGTTTTCAAAGCCTTCATGTTTGCTGGTTTTTGACAGATTGCTGTCGAGCTGTTCAAGATTTTTGTAAAAAGTAACAGGCAATCTTCCTGATGGATTATAGTCTCCCGCCAAGACATCTGCGACGGCAGTTCCACCGGCTTGTCCGCCGTACCAGGCATTCAGCAAAGCGTCATAATTTTTTTCATCCTGTTCTAATCCTAATGAACTTCCCGTACAAAGCACGAAAACGACAGGCTTTCCTGTTTTATGTAATTCAGCCAGCAATTCACGCTGAACTTTCGGAAGCTCAATGGACGTTTTATCACCGCCTTTGAAACCTTCTGCATTGACCATCATTTCTTCACCTTCCAGACTTGGCGACAGTCCGCCTGCAAAAACGATAACATCTGCATCTTTCACTTTTTCCCTAACTGCAGTAAAATTCACAGGGTCTTTTCTGTATATGTCAAATGTGATGCTTACGTATTTTCCTTTTTGGGTGTGGCGTAACTCGATCTGATATTCTTTGCCTTTCTCCATTTTCACAGGAAATTCTGAAGGATGTCTGGCATCGGGACCTTTTCTCGTGGCAATTTCTTTTCCGTCAACGAAAAGTGTGTAAACATCAGATGTTGAAGGCGAAAGAATAACATCGCCAGTGTAAGGGCTTTTGAAAACGCCGGAAATAATCGCCGAAGTATTTTCCCTTCCTACATTCGGGGCAAGCTGGGTTCCGCCGAAACTGTTGTAGCTGATTCCTGCTTTATTAACTGAAATATTTGCAGGTTCTCCCTTAAATTCATTGTTGTTGAAAAACGCTACTTTCATTCCTTTTTCGCCTTTTTTCTGACTTAAAAAGTTTTGGTAAAGCGAAGCTCTGGAGGATGGATCGGCGACTTCGGTTCCCTTTTCATAAATGATTTCTGCATTCGGAAATTTGGTTTTAATTCCATCTAAAATGGTTACAATGGAAGAAGGTGTTCCGTTGTAATTTCCCAGCTGCATTAGTCCGTCATCGGCATTTGGACCGACAACGGCGATTTTTTTAATGTTTTTATTTAAAGGCAAAACTTTTTTCTCATTTTTCATCAGCACAATTGATTTCTGTGCCATTTTCAGTGCCTGTTTTTTATGCTCTTCAGAATCTGCCACCGAATATGGAATTGAGTTCCAATGAACGGAAGATTTAGGATCAAGCATTCCCAATTCAAACCAGCCTTTCAGAATTCTTCTCATTGAAATATCGAGGTCTTTCTCTGTAATTAATCCGCTCGCTAAAGATTTATTTAAATTATTATACGTGTCGCCACATTCTAAATCTGTCGAATGTTTCAAAGCATCTGCGGCGGTACTTTTTTCGTCGGGGTGCGTTCCGTGGTATTTTTTCTGATAGAAATCTGCCAACGCCCAGCAATCGGAAACGACCATTCCGTCATAGTTCCACTTTCCGCGGAGAATTTCGGTTAATAAAGTATTGTTGGCACAGCAAGGCTGTCCGTCAAAAGCGTTATAAGCGCACATCACTTCTCTCACATTTCCTTCCAACACCAATGCTTTGAAAGCCGGAAGATAGGTTTCGTACAAATCCCGTTTGGAAACTTCGGCGTTGTAAGAATGACGATTCCATTCCGGGCCGCTGTGAACGGCAAAATGTTTAGCGCAAGCGTGGGTTTTGAAATATTTAGGATCGTTTCCCTGAAGGCCTTTTACTGCGGCAACACCTAAAACTGAAGTCAGATACGGATCTTCGCCATAGGTTTCCTGGCCTCTTCCCCATCTCGGATCACGGAAAATGTTGATGTTTGGCGTCCAGAATGTAAGTCCTTCATAACGTCCGGTTTTCTGGGATTCGTCAAAAGATTTATTGTATTTGGCACGGGCTTCATCGGAAATCATTTCAAAAGTTTTGAGATGTTCCGGAACATCCCAGGTTGCTGCCATTCCAATTGCTTGAGGAAAAACTGTTGCTGTTCCCGCTCTTGCAACACCGTGAAGCGCTTCATTCCACCAGCCGTAACCGGGAATATCCAATCGCGGAACCGCTTTGGAATTGTCCATCATCATTCCGATTTTTTCATCAACGGTTAATAATCCTAACAGGTTTTCAATTCTATTTTCTACCGGGAGATTAGGATTTTGAAATGGATATTTAAAGTTTTGTGCGGATGAAACCGTACAGATGAAAATTGATATGCCAAACAAAAGTTTTTTCATGGAAGGATTTTTTAATTCTTACTGTTAATCACAGTCGATTTATATTATTATTAATGATTTGGTAAGAGAAACAAATATATGATTCTATTTTTAATAAATGTATAAATAACACTTAATTTGATTTATTATTTCTTTTAAATTCAAAACCGCCATACAGAATGATATGACGGTAATGAAGGTAAATAATTGATTCGGCTTATTGCTTAATAAATTTATTCTTAAAGACCTGATTGTTTTCATCGGAAATTTCGATAAAGTAAATTCCCGAAGTAAGTTCTGAAATATCAATCCTGTTTTTGCCTGGCTTCAATTTCAAATCTGTTTTTATTAAACTTCCTTTTGCGTCAAAAATCGAGGCCGTTGCACTGTGCGATTTCAGTTCGACAAACATTTCCGTTTTTGCAGGGTTCGGATATATTTTCGGCTGATTTACAACCATTTCTTTAGCCGAAAGAACCGAGAAATTTAACGGAAGAATATTGGCTGAATAGGTATTTTCTTCACTCAGATAAGCTCTGAAAGAGTTAATCGCCGGCTCACTTCCTGCAGCCACTTTATAAAACCCGGTTACTCCGTTTTCCGTCTTTAACACGTAAGCATTTGCAGGGACTTTAATGCTTTGATAAACGCCGTTCAGCTGATTGACGGTGATTGCCTTCGGGGTAGAAACATTTCCCGTACCGGTAAATGTAACGTTTCCTGTAGCGTTTACAAGCACCGGAGTATTGGCCGGAATAGTTCCGTTGGAAACCGGTGTGCAGGAAATGGCCGTTGTGCCGGGTGACATGAGATATACATTCACCCCAGAAGGAATATTGGCTTCGAAAGGCAGCAACAGTACATCATAACCATTAAATACCCTGCTGTAAGAAGCAGCTCCTGCTGTGAAATTAAATGGTACCTGAAAATCTTTTCCTGAATCTGAAAGAACAAGGTTTGAACAATTTGTTCCCGAAATGATATTGTTAGCGGTAGAACTTACATTTGAATTCACATAAAATATATTGTTTGAATTAACGCTTACAGGCTGCCAGTTGTTCGATGTTGTGATACCTGAAACCGTTCTGAAATCCAAAGATGTGTAATATCCGTTTTCCAGCGCATCCATCATATTGCTGTCGCTGTCGGAGTAAGTACCATTAAATTTTGAAGCAATTTCATTTCCTACATTAAAGTATACATCTCCTAAATTCATCGTTAAAACTGAACCGTAGTTTGAATTTCTGAGTCCTAAAATCCCTTTGCATCCGTCGGTAAGAACCTGTCTTGAAATATCTAAAGTAATATCAAAGTTTCCGCCCGAAGGAAAATTAATTTTTCCATAATTATAGGATTTGGCTATTCCCTGACTGTTAATGTAATACAAAGTCGTATTATCCGAATAGCTCTGCCCTGCCGTTGTATAACTGTTGACATGCAATATCAGTTTATTGTACCGGTCGTTCAGCTGAAGATAACCATTGGAAGCGGTCATATTGTTACTGAACAAAGGGCTTGGATTGGAGAAAGTAACAGTTGTATTGCTGATGTTAAATGCTGTTCCGAAGGCAGAATTCGTTGTTGTCTGCGTTTCGATTTTATTATAATGAATGTTTCCTCCTGTCATGAGAGAAACGGGTCTGTCGGCACTTTTGTTAAAAACGAAAGTCATTACGCTGGACGGACCGATTTCCACTCCCGGACGGAAAGTCTGCGTACTGAATGAAACAGAAGTTGTGAGCATATCAGACGAAGAATTCGTTAATACTTTTGTTCCTGAAGTGGTATAAAAAGGCAGATCCACTTTAAGATTATAGGTATTTGAGGAAGGATTAATGACCATTAAAACCACCTGATTCCCGTCTGAAGAAATGTAGGAAGACCCCTGAAGCGCACCCGTACTGTCTCCCCAGGTTGCTGCAATACGCGTTTTTCCGGTTGTATATTTGGCAAAGTGAGAAAGAATATATCCTCTTTTAGTTATTACTCCTGACGCAGTGCCGTTGGTACCGTCTCCCATCAGTCCGTAATATCTTTTGGAAGCGTAATGAATCCAGGCATTAATATTCCCCAGCATCGAATTATTGATACTTGAAGCGAAGTTGAAAGCATCCAGATTCCAGTTAAAATCGCGCGGCGTCTGACTTCCTGAATTCCAGTTGATGAGATATTCCGTCTGCCAAATTTCTTTATTATAATTCTGAAACTGCTTGTAAGCAGACTGCATCAATCCGTACTGATGGCCACCGTACACTTCAAAATTCGCCATTGTAGCGGTATTCAGCATAGCGTTGGCAAAATTATCAGTAAAACCTACACTTTCTGGAGCAATCACCTTACAGTTGATGAGATGACCATAATCTTTTACAAAAGTCGCAATTTGCGTCGGAGTCCAGATGCATCCCTGGTATTGTGCCATTTCATCCGGTTCATTCTGAATGGAAATATAGTCCAGATCCACACCGTTAGACTGAAGATAGGTTACGAAACTATTGAGATATAAAGCATAATCCTGATAGTTTTCCGGTTTTAAATAACCAATTTGCTGTACACCGTTTGCATCGGTATACACTGCATTTACATGATTGTTGGTTTTCCATGCTGCGGGCATCGTCCACGGACTTGCAAAAATGGTTAAACCCATTGATTTTGCAAGTTGTGCAGTAGGTAATACCACACTCCAGTTATTGCTGTCTTCAGGAATATATAATCGCATAATGTTATATCCCGCTGTACTTCCCGTTCCCCAAAGTGTCTGAATTTCAGATGTTGACATGTGATTATATGCAAACTGCGGACTGCAGACAAATCCTCCGAAACCTTTTATATTCTGGTAGGTGATATTTTTATCGATCTTAACAGTGGTAAGCTGTCCGTTACACAAGCTGCTAAAAAGCAGGCACAGCGCATGAATAGTAAAGAGGCTGACTAGTTTTTTCATAATGTTTTAGTTTTGATTTTGTGATTTTCAGGTATAAAATTTGGGGAAAGAATCCCCCTTCAAGACAGTCTGCTTTAAAAAACCGTCAAGAAAAATCTCCTGAAATGATTCAGGCAACAATTATAAATAAAGTGATATCAGGTCTTTTGCTTGTTATCTTTTCATTTTGATAAAACCAATATTTACATGAAATTGAGATTAGAGATAATTATTTCATAGGCATATTTGATAGTGATTACTATTTTTTGAAATTTTAGTTAAGGATTTCACTTTCGGGTGCACCCAGATAGGAAGGCTTTAAACCTCCGGTATTGATCAATATTTTTTCCAGAACAATTCCCGGTTCCAGAACACGGAATCGTAAGGTATGTTTTCCGGGCTGAGAAATAAGATGTTTTGTAGCTGATTTAATGATATGTTCTGACTGCCATCTTCCCAGTTCTCCTTTGTAATGACCGTTGAAATTAACCACCTGCGGAGCCTGTCCGTCGAAAGAAATTTCGTAACGCAATCCTTTATTATGATTAAAATTCAAGGTCGGAGCCAGTAATAGCTGAACCTCAAATTCCCCTTTAGATTCAAAGTTAATATCATATTCAAGATATATATTTTCATCAGCTTTTGGATAGGCATTTTGAGGAAAAGTTGTTACTCCGGATTTGGTTTTTCCGAAATCAGGAATCACTTCCCAATGGATCCGGTCTGAATTATTCAATCCTGAAAAATTTTCAGCTTCCATCGAAACGTAGCCATTCTTCTCCTGAAAGACTTTTTCTTTTGAAGCATTATCGTCATAAACGTATGTTACTTCAGGCATGATGTTTTCTTTGCTATCATTCCATGATTTGTAACCAATACGCATCTGATCCATCATATGCTGCCATTTTCCTCCGGCAATCTCAGTATTGTATTTACGATCCAGATAAGCATTTCTTTCAAAACATTCTTTCACCCTGTCTCCATAATAATTTGCCTGCAAATCATATTTTGCGGCCAGTTGCCTGTTTTTGGCAACAGCATAGTACATTTCATACAAATTGCTGCAGGCATCAATCGGGTACAAAACCAGCTGGTAATAAGCATCCTGATATTCTGCGGGAATTTTTTCTTTTAATCGTAAAGCATCGATTGCCAAAGCTCTGTACTCATTCAGAACCCTTTCAAATTCATAATAATTTTCCAGACTGTAGGTTTTGCTGTCCAGTGTTTCTGGCGTTACTCTGCGGTTGTATTTTGCATACAGGTTGATCATCCTTGCAATTTCCTTAGCATATTTTTCGCCGAACTGTTGTGCAGCCCAATTTTCGGTATATTCCAAAAGGTTTTTTGAATTAAACTGTTTCGGATCCCAGGCCATTTCCATGAAAAAACTGATCGGGAATTCCATGGGTTTTAAATCTCCTACATTTACCACCCAAAGTTTGTCTACTTTATGTTCATAAGAAAGATTCATCTGCTCCCAAACCCTTTGGATGGGACTGATATTGATCCATTTTGAATTTCTCGGTCCGCCGACATAATCAAAGTGATAATACATGCCGTAACCGCCTTTATGCAGAGGTTTAGAAAGGTCCGGAAGCTTCCGCACATTGCCCCAGTTATCATCACAGAACAAAAGAATCACATCATCCGGAACCTTCATTCCTTTGTCATAATAATCCTGAACTTCTTTGTACAATGCCCATACCTGTGGTGTTTTTTCCGCTTTTTTCCCGGTAACATCTGTGATAATTTTCCGCTGATCTTTTACAATTTTTTCCAGCAGAGCAATATTCGTTCCCTCTCCCATTGCTTCATCGCCGTCGCCACGCATTCCCACCGTTACAAGTCTTTCCCAGTTGTTGCTTCTTTCAATCCCCGATTTCCAGAATTTCTGTAAAACTTCACTGTTTTTGGCGTAATCCCAGACATTCGGAAGGTTATTTCTTTTGATATACCGATGCCAGTCGGTTTGTGCCAAAGCCATCGGTTCGTGGTGTGAAGTTCCCATGACAATTCCCATTTCATTTGCCAGCGGTCCGTTCAACACATCATCGTCATAAAATGCTTTTCCCCACATGGCAGGCCAGATGTAATTGCCTTTTAAACGCAGGATCAGTTCAAAAACTTTCTCATAAAATTTGGAATTGAACCCACCAAAAGTAGCTCTCGCCCAGCCTCCGAGTGAAGGTTCTTCATCATTCAGGAAAATTCCGCGGTATTCCACAGCCGGCTCTCCATCGGTGTAGATTCCTTTTTTAAAATAGATATTTTCTTTTACATCAACCGGAACATCTGCCCAGTAATACCACGGCGAAACCCCAATCTGCTGGGACATTTCGTAAATTCCGTAAATCGTTCCGCGCTTGTCGCTTCCGGCAATTACGATGGCTTCGGAAATTCCCGGATATGGATTGCTTACATTTTGGATCATGTATTTTTCTCTTTTTCCGGTTAATAGTTTTCCGTCAATTTTTTTTTGCCTGATTAAATCATCAATTACCGATTTAGTTCCGACGGTTCCAATGATGATTAGTGGAGATGGCTGTGCGGAAAGCTGATTCAGCAAACTCGGCTCGGCTCCGGTAACTTTCTGGAAATCGGATTGCAGACTTTTAACGGCCCTGAGAATTCCTTTGTCGATTCCCGGATTGGTAAAAATCGAGAGTCCTGAAGTTTTCTCTTTTAAAACAATGGTTTCCGAGTTTTTTTCCGTGGTGATGAACGGCTGTGCTGCTTTGATGTGCAGGCAGAATCCGAATAACATGACCAGAATATAGCGTTTTATATGCTTCATATTTTTTATTTTCTTTTTGCTAAACCTCATAGGTTTTTGAAACCTATGAGGTTGAATGTATCTTATTCTTTTATCCATAGGTTTTACCTACGGCTATTGATATTGAACCCTGCGGATTCTTTGATTGCAGCGAATTTTTTACAGCCCGACTTGAGCGGAGCTCTTTTTGCCGCAGCGAAGCGTAGGCAAAAAAGCGGGAGCGGAAGGCGGATAAAGCTGCCCAAATTTTTAATCTAATTTCTCAGCACAAAACCTCCATTAGGCTGGATTTCTATCGTGAAATCACCGTTTTTATTAACTTTGACTTCTTTTTCGGAAGAATTTCCCTGAGCATCATCATTGATTAATTTCACTGTTTTTCCTGCGAACATCGAAAGTCTGATCTTTAATTTCTTAGCCGTTTTTTCTGCATTTACTCCGGCAATGTACCATTGATCCTGATGTCGTCTCCCTATCACAGAATATTTTCCGGGATACCCATCTATGAAAATCGTTTCGTCCCAAAGGGTGGGAATATCTTTCATAAAATCCAGCTGGAATTTCGGGGCATCCGTCAGATTATTCGGCATTACGGCGAACATCTGAACAGGATTCTGGAATAATACTGCTGTGGCCAGCTGAAAACCGTCTGTGGTGTATCTTTTATTTTTATCCTTATTGGATTTTGTTAAAAACTTGTTGAGGAAAGTTCCCCCAAATTCCATGCTTCCGACCGTGTTTCTGATGAAAGGATGCAACGAAGCGAAAAAAGCTTCCTGTCTACGCACATCTTCGGAAAAATACAGCATTTCGGATGCTAAAACGGCTTCGCTTCCGGCATAATTCGGGTACATCACTTCCCAGCCTCTCGGTAAGGTGGTTCCGTGGAAAATAATCGTTAAACCAAAATCATTCGCATCCGAAAGAATATCTTCATAAAGACGCATGGTTTCCTGCTTATCGCCGCCGAAGAAATCGACTTTCAATCCTTTTACGCCAACTTCCTTCAGCCATTTCATCTCTTTTTTGCGTTCTACGGATGAACTCATTTTATTTCTCGGTCCCATTGGTGCATCATTGGCCGCGCCATTGGAATTGTACCAAAGCATAACGCCAATATTTTTGGATTTTGCATACTGAATAAGCTGTTTCATCCGGTCTTTGCCGATGTTTTTGTCCCAAAGCGCATCCATCAGGATATATTGGAAGTTTAATGCAGCAGCGAGATCAATGAATTTCACCTGATCATCATAATTCATACTGTTATCCTGCCAAAGAATCCAGCTCCAAGTAGATTTTCCGAACTGATATTTCCGGGAGGGTTCATACATCGGTTCCACCACATCAAAAGGAATCGTAGTTTCTACAATCGGCTGTAAAGATGCACCAACGGTAATGGTTCTCCACGGTGTTGAACCGGGCAGGGAAATTGCTGCCCCCGTACTTCCGAATCCATTGTTTTCAGCCATATTGGGATAAGCAACTTTGTACAGACTCTTTTCAGAAGTCGTTTCCAGATGAGAGGCACAGTATGAACTGTTCACTCCTGTTTCCGAAAGCAATATCCAGCCGTTATTTCCGAGGTGAAATAATCCGGGGAAAACATATCCGTAGTCAGCTTTGACTCCCAGTTCCGCATCCGCTTTATACCCGCTTTCATAGCTTGGCGCCGTACGGGCAAATCCGGTCATCGGTTTCATCATGGGAGAAAGAAAGGTAGTGGTCTGAACGGGAAACCGGTAACCGGTAATTTCCGATGTTACAACTGCGCTCAGGCGGTCTTTCATCGGTAAAAGATGATATCGGAATGCGATATTGTTATTACTTACCTGAAATTCAATATTGATGCTGAACTGATCGGCATTAGTAAAATTAACCGTTAATGTATTGGCTTTATAATCGACCTGCGATTTTTTAATTTTTTCGTTGGTATAGGTTTTTGCAAACTGATCTTTTTTGCTGTCGGTAAATTTTAAATTTTGAGAAAAATCAGATTCATTGGTGATTAAACCTAACGGAGATTTTTCCAGCATAACTTTTCCCTGATAGGTTACGTTGTATAACGCTTTACCATTTTCCGAAAAGACATTCAGCTCCAGTTTTCCATCGGGACTGATACCCTCTGCAACCTGGGCAAACCCTGAAATTCCGCTCAGCAGGCATAATAGTAGTGATACGTAAGATAATATTTTAGTCATAATCATTTATTTTCAAGAAAAGTCCAATAGTCGAAAAACATAACATCCTTTGCTGCTTTTCCATTAAATACAAAATATACATCGTGAATACCGGTAATTTTTTCCTTTAACTCGGTCTTTACAGTTTCCCATCGGTCGTCTCCACCGGTCAAGGGAACTTTTATTGTGGCTACCACCGATCCGGTAAACACTGTCCAGATGAACATCCATCGTTACCTCGCTGTTGTGTGTGGTTCCTACTCTTGCGGAAAATACTTTGGCACCATTTTTTCCAAAATCCACATTTTTCACACTGGTGTAAGCACCGCTTTTTTTGGCTTTAATAAAAACACCGGCTTCCTTGTTCTGATACGACTTTACATTTTCCGACCATGCGATGGTTTCCGCCTGATTGAAACTGTAAGGATTTACTGTTGCGATGGCTTTGGTAATTCCGTTGGTCATTGTAAAAGGTGAAATAGAACCATCTTTGTTGAATTCCAGTTCCTGAACGCTGACAGAACGTGTAAATCCGCTCCCGCCCGGCAAAGCACCATTATGATAGAAGAAATATGTTTTTCCTTTAAAATCAATGACTCCGGGATGGTTGGTAAAAGATTTTCCTTCGGCAGGCATAATAACTCCGCCGTATTTCCATGGTCCCTGCGGATTTTTGCTGGTAGAATATCCTATAAATTCGGGAAGCGGACCACCCGGCCAGAAAAGGTAATATAATTTTTTTCGTTTATACAGCCAAGGCCCTTCCTCATATTTTGAGGGTCTTTCAGGATTGGGTTTTCCGTCTCTTTTTCCGAATGATTCTTCAGTCATGGGTACTTCAATGATATTTCCTGAGTAGGAAATCATATCTTCATTTAATTTAACATATTTCAGTTTCGGGTTTCCCCAGTACATATAGGATTGACCGTCGTCATCAATAAAAATGGTGGGATCGATATCCCCCCATTCGCTCTGTACCAGCGGTTTTCCCAACGGATCATGAAACGGCCCGAACGGACTGTCGCCAACGGCAACACCAATCGCTCCTTTATTGTTGGTTTTAGACCACATCGGAACATACATAAAGAATTTGCCGTTTCTTTCAACACACTGAGCAGCCCATGCATCTCGTTTTGCCCATTCAAAATCGTTATAAGAAAGAATGGTTCCATGGTCGGTCCAGTTTACCATGTCACTGGTGGAATAGACTTTCCAATCGTTCATCGTAAACCATGTTGAATCATCTTCATCATGCGTGGTATAAACGTAGAGCCTTCCATTGTAAACCATCGGAGCCGGATCTGCGGTGTAGTTGGTCTGTATGATAGGATTCTGGGCAGAAACTGCTCCTGAAATCATTAAAAACAAACCCAATATAGATTGTATCGTATTTTTCATATTTTTATTTGTAGTTGTTGTTCAGTCATCATTTAAGAATGAACTTATCCTTTATATCTATCTAAAATTTACAGAGTCTATACACAGTTTTTTGCACATGAGACACATTAAGTTTTAGTTTAAATTTTGCACATATTTCAGATCACATAAGATTAAAAATCAAAGATTTTTATATTTGAAAACTTCATAATCGTCATTGATAATTTGTGGTAGCGCTCTATTTTTTCTTAAAGCTCCAATAATCGAAATTAAACAGCTTTCTTCCTGCCGTAATATTTTTTCCCTGGAATACAAAATAGACATCATGAACACCGGAAACCTTTTCTGAAATTTTTGATGATATTGTTTTAAAGTCTTCCCAGCCACCGGTTCTTGGAATATCAACCGCGGCAATCTTAGGCCCTTTTACCTCATCCAGATGAACTTCTAAAATTCCGCCGTCAATGCCTGCAGCTACTGAAGCTGAAAATTCAGAAGTGTCATTTGACCCGAAATCTACGGCACGGACTTTTATAAATCCGCCCACTCTGGTATCGGAAACAAAAACCCCGGTTTTTTTATTTTCTGAAGTGCTGCATTTTTCCGACCAGGCCATGGTTTCCGCCTCATTTCTTTTGTAAGGATCTAATGTTCCGACAGGGGTTACTCCTTCCCTAGTCATTTTTATTTTTGGAATACTTCCATCTGCATTGTATTTAAATTCTTCAACAGCGGTAGAGCGTCCGTAACTTCCGCCGTTTGGTAAAAGTCCGGTGTGATAAAACAGGTAAGACTTTCCTTTAAAATCAATTATTCCTCCGTGATTGGTAAAACTGTTGGTCGGCTGATCGGTCATAATTTTCCCCTGATATTTCCATGGCCCCGTTGGTGATTCGCTGGTTGCATATGATAAACATTCCGTTTTTCCGGTCATACCTGCATACATCATGTAATATTGATTGTTTCTTTTGTACAGCCACGGACCTTCGACGTAAACATCATCAAACTTTTCCTGCTTTTGTAAAACCTCATCACTTCTTCCGGGACGTCTCAATCCCCCGAAAGATTCTGCCGATTGTGGAATTTCCGTAATTTTTCCGGCATAAGAAATCATATCCTTATTCAGTTTAGCATAAAATAATTTGCTGTTTCCCCAATAGAGGTAAGCCTGTCCGTCATCATCAATAAAAACGGTAGGATCGATATTATCCCATGTCCCTGTTGAAATGAGTGGTTTTCCGAGTGCATCTTTAAAAGGTCCGGCAGGGCTATCCGAAACAGCAACACCAATCGCCATATTATTATCAACAGTCTGAGCACAGATATACCAGTAAAATTTACCATTTCGTTCGATGCATTGTGCTGCCCAGGCTCTGTCCCGCGCCCAGCTGAAGGATTCTAAAGAAATGGGAACACCATGATCCGTCCAGTTTACCATATCTTCAGTTGAATGAGCCCGCCATTTGGTCATCGTATAAAAATCAAATCCCGGCTGATCGTCCCCAGTGTACACATATAGTTTGTTCTTATACACCATTGGTGCCGGATCGGGTGTAAAATGCGTCTGAATAACCGGATTCTGAGCAAAAATAGCAGTGGTTGCCAACAGAAGAGGTAATGCAATATATTTTAAATTTCGATGAATCATAGTTATTATTATTTTGTTGGAATAAATTTATAGTACACAACGCCGTGCGCGGGAATATCCAATGAAAGGGTTTCTTTATCGGTATTGATGTCTGCGATGTTTTTCTGTCTCCAGAGATCTCTTACAGTCTGAGTTCCTGAAATTCCTAATTTTTTGAAATCTTTATACGGCAACTTAACTTTTTCCCTTCCGAAATTAGCGAAAGCGACGGCTTTTCCTCCGTCTTCCAGCTCTTTTACATAAATTCTGAGTTTGCCGATAGTATGTAAGCAAACACCTTGTTTTCCCAAAGCATCCTGATTAACGGCAATCACCTCATCGTTTGTCAGAAGGTTTAAGGTAAAATCATCCAGTTTTTCGAGATCGCAGCCAATCAGCAATGGTGCCGAAAAAATACTCCAAAGGCTGATGTGGAGGTATTGTTCGTCCGGTTTTAAACGGCTCTGGTGCGGATTTCCCCAGCCTACTATTCCTACCACCAGCATATCCGGATCATTCCAGTTGCCCGGTTTTGCATAAGAAGCAGCTTTCTCCTGAGCCAATGCAATATTTTTTACGCTTGCCCAGGTGTCCGTTATATCGTTGGTAGTGCGCCATGACTGAGCATGAACTTCTTCACCCCATTTCCAGACATCACCCATTCCGTATTGGCAAAGATTGTATACGATATCTCTAGGCTGTTGTTTCAGCAAATTTCCCATTAACCGGAAAGGTTTTACGCCTTTATCGGGATCACCACCACCCTGAAAAGCAAGAGAAGGAACTTTATCGGCATCATAACCCGGTAATCCGTCAATGACACCACCGTAGCTACACCAGTCGTATTTCAGGTAATCGACGCCCCATTTTGCATAGCTTTCAGCGTCCTGTTTCTCATAGCCATAGCTCCCTGCACATCCTCCGCAGGTCCATGGTCCGGGAGAGGAATAAATTCCCATTTTCAGTCCGTTTCCGTGAATATAATCACCCAGATTTTTCATATCCGGAAATTTGGAATTGGTTAAAATACAACCGTTTTCATCGCGCATTTTTCCTTTGAAAGATGGGTCTTTTCCATCTCTGTTGTACTGCCACGAATCATCGATGTTGATGTAATTCCAGCCGTTGTTTACCAACCCTGTTTTAACCAAAGCATCGGCAGCACGTTTCACTTTATCGGCAGAAACTTCGTGCCCGAAACAGTTCCAGCTGTTCCAGCCCATCGTTGGGGTAAGTGCAATTCTGTCTCCTGCTTCTATTCTTAATTTTTTTGAGGCTGAACCTTTTGCATTTTTTGCAGATAGTTCTACTTCATACGTTCCTTTCGAATTTATTTTTCCGGTAATGATTCCCGTTTCGAGATCCAGCTTTAATCCTTCGGGAAGCTTTTTTGCAGAGAAAATCATCGGCCGGTCCCCTGTTGCTGCAATTCTGAAAAGGAAAGGCGAACCGGGACGAACACCATAAATACCTGCTGAGTTGATACGGGGCGTTGCTGCAGGTTTTGGAGTTAAAATATAAGGTTCCGAAGCAATCGGATTGAATGTTTCCAAAGTAGCAATTCCGTTGGTTTCGAATTTTGCATTGACCCAGTCTGCGTGATCGTAATAAGGACCGTTTCCGCCGTCTGTTACTACAAGTTCGAGCTGCTTAATCCCTTTTAAAGATACTGAAACGGGTTTTGCTTTATCTCCCAAATGCATGATTCCGCTGGACCAAAGCTTTTTGTTGTCTCCGTAAATTTCAAATTCCACGGCAGGATCATGGCCTTTCATTTCATCATCTAATCCCACTAATGCTGAAAACTTGTGGGCTTTACCATCCAATTTTATCAATAAAGAACTTTCGGCGTGAGTGCCGAAACCCCTGTCGAATGTATCTCCGGCAACCGTCAGTTTTTTTCCGTCCACCGAAGTATTGATGCCCGGTTTTCCGTTTCCCTGAGTGGCAATGCTGAGATCAAGCTTATCCAGCCAGACTACTGACTGAGCTTTGTAAATATTGACCGACAATAAAAAGGTTACCGCTGTAAGAAGTATTGTATTCTTCAACATTATTTTAGATTAGATTTCATTAAACTTCCACCAGTCGAAATAGAAAAGGTCTCTGTCTCCCCTGAAAACAAAATATACATCATGAATGCCTTTCATATTCTTAACCGGCGTCTTTATGGTTTTGAAAATATCACCTTCGCCTTTTCCGTTTACTGTTACTGTTCCCAGAACAGGTCCGTCGATCGCATCGGTACGAATTTCTATTTTTCCGCCGTACAATGCTGCTACAGACACTTCTATAGAATGGGTTCCTTTGGAAAAGTCTACTCCCTGGACTTTGATATAGTCTCCATTGTTGACCGACGATACAACGATACGATCGGTGATTTTTTTACCGGTATCATAAGGATTATTTCTTTCCCATTCGGTCATTTTCTCGGTTTTAAGGCCTTCGCTAAAAGCGATGGTTTCGGCTTCTACTCTTTGATATGGATTAAGCGTTGCAATTCTTTGCACGCCTTCCGAATCCCAGAATGGAAGCTTCTGAATGGTACCGTCAGCATTGTATTTCATTTCACCTACGCAGACAGAACGTCTCTCGTAATGTTTGCTCATCGTCTGTTTTCCTATATTGTAATTGAATCCGAAAACATAAGATTTACCTTTATAATCAATGATTCCCGGATGATTTCCGTTGGAACGTCTGTCGCTGTCCATAATCATTCCTTTAAATTCCCACGGTCCGGTTGCCGATTTTCCCATTGCATAACCTATTCCTTCGGGACAGCAGGTAGATGCATAGGCCATATAATATTTTCCGTTTCTTTTCCACGCCCAGGGTCCTTCCTGGTAATAGAAAGGATCTGGAGTACCTTTTACTTTAGCAATAGACGAATCTTTTATAATATCGCCATTTACCGAAATCATATCTTCGTTAAGCTTCACATACCAAAGGTTTGGATTTCCCCAATACAGGTAAGCTTGTCCGTCATCATCAATCAGGACCGTAGGGTCTATATCGTCGCTTGAATTTTTAACCAAAGGTTTTCCTATCGGATCACTGAAAGGACCATATGGACTATCAGCCACCAAAACACCGATTCCTCTTTGTCCGGGCATCGGGCAATACATATAAAATTTTCCGTTTCTTTCGATTACCTGCGGCGCCCATGCTCCGTTTTCCGGATCGGTCCATTTGAAATCTTTAAGGGAAGCCACAACGCCGTGGTCAGTCCAGTTGACCATATCCGTGGACGTGTACAGCAACCAGTTTTTCATTTTGAATCCGAATGCATCATCTTCATCATGACTTGTATACAGAAAAACCGTGTCTTTGTAGACCATCGGTGCAGGATCTGCAGTAAATTTGGTCTGAATGATGGGATTCTGGGCGTTTAGTGATACTCCCAGAAACAATAACCCAAAATTCAGTATATATTTCTTTATCATATTAATTATTAATATTTAATGATTTGTTCCATCCAGGTTGGCGGATGAATGTAAAACATTCCGTCCTTGTAATGCACCGGCTCGATTCCCATTTGCGGACTCAGTTCCCAAGGCTCAAAGGTCTGACTGTACGGATAGGGTCGTTTTTCGTACATAAAGTAGTGGCAGGAATTCCAGAGATTTCCGTCCGGGCCGATGAACAATGCGTTGTGCCCCGTTTCCTGATAAGGGTCTTCAGTGTCTGTAAACTGAAGGTTTTCGTATCCTCCATCTTTTGCCATTTGTTGTCTGTAGCCTTTTTTGCGGGTTCCGAAAATCGGTTCAGGGGAAGCAAGTTCCCAAGGTCCCAACGGTGATTTTGATTTCAGCAAACCCACTTCATAACCTCTTGTCCACGTGGAGAAAAACATAAAATACGTTCCTTCTTTTTTAGTCACGAAAGGTCCTTCGATTCCACCGACCATCCATTCCGGCCAGCCCGGTTGTTTTTTATCTAAGAATTTTTGAATAGACATGGTTAATTTTCCTGTTTTTAAATCAATTTTAGCCTGAAACAATCCGTTTCCACTGCAATACAGATAAACCTGTCCGTCCTCATCCTCGAACAAAGTGGCATCGTTGTTATATTGTGGAGTCAGCGGACCATTCAACAGTTTGTATGGCCCTGTCACTTTATCAGCCGAAAACAACCAAATGCTGTGTGTTGCCATTCCTTTAGGGTCTTCTTTGGTTACCTTTCCGCTGTTTACAATCAAATAATATTTCCCTTTTATATAATGAATTTCGGGAGCCCAGAAGCGACCGTCATAAGGTGAATCTTTAGGAAGTTTTTTAGCATCAATCAAAAAAGAATGCTGTTTCCAATTGACCAAATCTTTTGAAACCAACATCCGGACTCCGGGATTTTTGCCTTCCCACACAGGATTGGAAGTTCCCACACAATACCACAAATCATCAACCTTAATGATGAAATGGTCGCGCATAGAAATGGCAGAATCTCTTGTAATCGGATTGGTATATCGGAATTCTCTTTTGGCTGAAATTTTTGATATTTCACCCTGAGCAAAATTCAGATTTGAAGTAAAAATGAATAAAAATAATAATAGAATATCTTTTAAATTTTTCATATCTCGAATATTTACCTTTTATAAGGACTTTCATCCATTTTCAAATACGTTTCTTCATAACCGCCGTTGTCTATGATGATTTTGTGCAGTACAATTCCAGGGTCAAGAGGTTCTAGAGTCAAAGTAAAATTGCCGTTTTGATTTGCCGGAACAACAAATGTTTCAACTTTTTCCACAATTCTTGCTGCTGCGGCAGGATACATTTTGGTGTAATTATTTGCCCATGTCAAATCCTGATTGAGACCAATAATTCTTGAGTTATTTTTATCAAGATAAGCCTTTACACTGTGTCCGCCTTTTTTGAACGGAAGCGTAGAGTCAAAAATGAAATGAATTTTTACCTCGGAGGGTTGAGTTTTCAGATTAAATTGATAGGTTATCGCTGAACCAATAGTTTTTTCCGTATAAGTCATCAAGGCAATCCCGGAAAGTGTTCTCCCCAAATCAGGAATGACCGTCCATTTTGTATTTGTTGAAGCTTTAACCTCAAAAAAATGTTCGCTTTCCATTGCAACTCCACCATTCTTTTCTTCAAAAATATAACCGCCTGTTTTGGCTTCTTCTTTCGTAATTCTGTAAACAGTTGGCTTGATATTTCCTTCCTTTGGTTCGTCCCAGGATTTGTAACCAATGTGCGTCTGGTCCATCATATGGTTCCATTTTCCGTTGGAAATATTGAGGTTGTAATCTTTGGTATATTCTGCATCTCTCGCAAAACATTCATCGGCATAATCTGCCCACTCATTGGCTTTTAAATCTTTTTCTGCTGCCAGTTTATGATTCATTGCAACGGCATAATACATGTCGTAAAGATTCGCCATCGCACGAACGGGATGAAGGACAATCTGCTTATAAGTATCTTTGTAAGCCTCATCTAAATTGATAAATTGTCTCAAAGCTCTTGTTTCCAAAGCTAAATACGAATCCCTTACCTGCAAAAATTCACCGCTTTGAAGATTGTAGGTTTTATCGTTCAGCATTTCTGCTGAAACTCTTGAATTGTATTTACAGTAAAGATTAATGATTTCTGCAATTTCTTTGGCATTGGTCTTTCCAAAATGGTCTTCTGCAAACTTCACCGAATAAATTTCGAGATTATCCTGCGTAAAAGAATTGGGGTTCCAAGCCATATTCAGGAAGAAATCTATCGGATATTCGTTAGGTTTTAAATCTCCGACATTCAGAATCCAGATTTTATCAACACCGTAACTGTACGTTAACTGCAACTGTTCCCACATATGCGGAATCTGCGTCATATTCAGCCATTGATAGGCTCTCGGCGCACCGTGCAGATCAACGTGATAGTACATTCCGTAACCGCCCGGATGTTTTTTGGAACTCAAGTCAGGAAGTCGTCGTACATTTCCCCAATTATCATCGCAAAGCAAAATAATGACATCGTCCGGAACTTTCATTCCCTGGTCGTAATATTCCAAAACTTCACTGTACAAAGCCCAAAGTTGAGGGGTCTTTTTTGCAGGTTTCCCTGTCACTTTTTCAATGACTTTTCTTTGGTCGGTCATTATCTGCTCCAGCTGTCTGAAATTGGCTTCGGCACTTCCCAAATCGGTCATCGGTTCGTCTCCGTCACCACGCATTCCCATTGTTAAGAGATTGTCATAATTTTTGTTCCGACGGAATCCGTCTTCCCAGAATTTCACGAGCGCATCTTTATTAGTATGATAATTCCACTCGCCGTTTCCATATTCTTTTCGGTGATTTCCCCATTCTTTTTGAGCGCGCATCATAGGTTCGTGGTGTGAAGTTCCCATCACAATTCCGTAATCATCGGCTATTTTTGGATTAAGCGGATCGTCTTCGTTAAAGGCTTTTCCCCACATTGCAGGCCAAAGATAATTGGCTCTGAGACGCAACAGAAGCTCAAACATATTCGCGTACATTTTGCTGTTGACACCTCCGAATTTAGTTCTTGCCCAAGTTCCGAAAGCAGGCTCTTCATCATTGATGAAAATCCCGCGGTATTTTACTTTTGGCTCGCCCGAAGCAAAATATCCCGGAATGACATACGCTGAAGAACGTTTCTTAACAGGAACATCATTCCACCAATGCCAGGGTGAAATGCCTAATTGTTTTGAGATTTCGTAAATCCCGTAAATGGTCCCTCTTCTGTCACTTCCTGCAATGACAAGCTGTTTTTCACCCTTTGAATTTTCTATGGTTGTTATTACAAAACTTTCCCATTTGCCTTTCAAATCCTTGCCGTTGATTTTTTTGGATAAAATAAATTGATCAATCTGCTTATTAGTTCCAACCGTTCCGATAATGATTTTGGATTCGCGGGAAGCTTCTGTTGCAGAAAGGTTCGGTAATTTACCCGTTACTTTCTGAATGTCAATTTGTAAATCTTTTGCAGCACGAATAACAGCAACATCTTCGGATGCATCATAAAATAAATCGGCAACCTTTCCCTCTTTTGAAACAATAGGAAAACCTTTATCATCTGAAATGATATTTTCTGCGATTCCTGAAGTTTGTTGCGCGAAAGTTCTTGCTGCAAAAAACAGAATTAGGATGAATAGTTTGTTATTTATTAGACGTTGTTTCATGAATAAGCTTTATCATTTAAAATTTACCGTCACTTTCTTCCCAGAATAATTCATTGATTTCTCCCGCCCATCCGGTAGCATTATATGAAAGTTCCTTTTCTCAATCATTCCCTGATATCCGCATTTCCGGTTACCGATCGTCAGTGTTTCAGCTTTATCATTCCATTGAAAGGGAATTTCGGTATACTTTCCTTTTTCATAATTGTAATTATCAAATTCATCTTCGTATAAGATGAAATCCGCATTGGCTCCGGGATAAACTTTAATGGTAAGATTGTCCCATTTTTTCTCAGTCGCATACTGTACATCGGGACCAAACGGAATGATGCTTCCCGCTTTTACATATAAAGGAATAGCCTGAAGATTAAGCGTTTTCTGAATTTCATGACCTCCGTTGTGTTTTTCATTTGTCCAGAAATCAAACCAATCTGTATCTGCCGGAAGATAGACTTTCACCGTTTTATTTTGTGAGAAATCTACATTAGAAAGTGAATTTTCTTTTTTGTTGGCATCAGTTTTATTCCAGCCTTCATTTTCATCGGTTTTTACTATTTTTTCAGGAGTATATTGCGCATTCAGAATCGGAGCAACTAAAAATGACTTTCCGAAAAGATATTCGTTATTGATATCCCAGCTTTTTTTGTCTGCCGAAAAATCCATTGAAAGAGCACGCAGAAAGCTCGAATTATTTTTAGAAACATCCCAAGAAACTGAATAGATATAGGGCAACATACTGTAACGCAATCTGATGAATTTCTCTATTGCATCATAAACCGGATCACCTTTCTGTCCAAACTGATAAATTTCTCTCGGCACATCGGTTCCGTGTGAACGCATCATGGGTGTGAAAGTTCCATACTGCAACCACCGAACGTACAGTTCCTGAAACATTTTGTTCTGGGGGCCTCCGTTTCTTTTATAAACTCCGGCGAAGAAACCGCCGATATCTGAATTGAAATTTGGATTGCCTGTCAGACTGAAATTCAGTCCTGCAGGAACCTGATTTCTCAACGATTCCCAGGAAGAATTGATATCGCCGGACCAAGTATTGGCAGCATATCTTTGCTGACCTGCAAAAGCCGATCTTGTTAGAATAAAAACCCTTTTATCACTTGTGGTTTCGCGCTGGTGATCGTAAACTCCACCCACGGTCATCAACGGATAGGCATTTCTCACTTTACGGAAGGAACCAAGATACGTTTTGGTATCCAAATCTTCAGATTTTTGACTGAGGTGATCAGGCTCCGTAGAATCCATCCACCAGCTGTCTACTCCCATGCTGAACAATCCTTTATTTAAAAATTTCCAGTAAATGTTTCTGGCTTCAGGGTTATAAGCGTCGTAAACACGCACACCTGAAGGATAGTTAAGATCCGGAGGCCAAACGTCTCTTCCTGACTCAGGCCAGGTTTTGAAATTGAAGAGCATCCCTTTTTTATCCATTTCACGGTACTGATTGGTCATCGGTCCGAATGACGACCAAATGGAAATGGAAAGATGCGCATTCATATCGTGAATATCCTGTATCATTTTTTTGGCATCGGGAAAATCGGGGCTGATGAAATCCATTGCGTTCCACTGATAATTATTCCCCCAATACTGCCAGTCCTGGATGATTCCATCTAAAGGAACTTTTAAATCGCGGTATTTTTTAACCACCTCTACCAGTTCATCCTGACTTTTATACCGCTCCTTGCTTTGCCAGTAGCCGTAGGTCCATAAAGGAAGCATCGGCACATTTCCTGTAAGGCTGCGCATTCCTGCAATCACGCCGTCGGCATTTTTTCCGTAGATAAAATAATAGTCTATCCCGTCTCCTACTTCCGAAGAGAACGATGTTTTCTCCGGTGTATCAGTAAACTGCGTGGGAGATGCATTGTCCCAAAAAATACCGTACCCTTTTACAGACTGAAAAAACGGCACAAAATCCCAGGTGTTATTCTGAATCATTTTCACGTCTGTATTCCGTTGGGACATTTTTCCGTTCTGTAAAATTCCCAAGCCATAAATGGGTTCATTTTTTTCAAGCTGAAAAGATTGTGAAACAGAAAGGGTCTGATTTCCGGCATCGTCAAAAGGTTTGAATGCGCTTCCCGATTCTTTAAGAAGCTCTTTTCCTGATGGCAGCTGATAGGTTATTTCTCCTGTTGTATTATTTATAGAAAGCTGAAGATCTTTTGTTTTTATTAAAATATTGTTCTTGCCTTCCGAAACCGAAAATTTGGTTTTGTGTTCTTTTTGAATGACGGAAAGACTGTTTTTTAAAAATGTTTTTCCGTATGGATATTTAATGATTCTTACCGTATTTTCGCCATACCATTTTACTTCAACAGTTGCATTTTTTACAGTAACGCTGATGCCTGAGTCTGTTTTTCTGTAAGACTGTGCATTGATATTTCCCGAAAGTATTACAATCGTTACGATAAACGCCTTATTTCTGATGGTATTGAAGTTCATTTTTTGTGATTTGGATTGGAATTAAATTGTAAGCTTTCATTTTTTTATCATCACAATAAAAGAAATGTATTATCTCTTTTAAATTTACACGGTTGTGTAACTGCTAAAACTATTCAGAATCTTTAAACAACAGCTGAGCAAAATTGTAAAGGTTGTTTCTCCAGACCGGCCAGGTGTGACCTCCGGGATACTCGGAATACGAATACTTAATGCCTAACTCATCCAGTTTTTTCATCATAATCTGACAATTTTTATAGGCAATATCTTCTTTTCCGCCCATTGAAATCCAGAAGTTCTTTATATTGGAATTGATTTTTTCTTTGTTGTCATTCATAAACTTATATTCACTATCAGCTACTTCCTGAAGAGACGGGAGAATCCATCCTGAGCTGAAAACGCCTAAGGAAGAAAACATATCTGAATTCTGAACGCCTGTATGCAGGGTATAAATTCCTCCCATTGAAAGTCCGGCCAGTGCTCTGTTCGCTGCATCTTTTTTAACCCTGAAATTAGATTCGGTAAATGGAATAACAGATTCCTTTAATTCTTTATCAAACATCTGCAGATTTCTGGTCCCGAAGCTCCCGAACCCGGCAGGCCCGATATTGGCATCCGGCATTACGATGATCATTGGTTTTGCTTTACCTTCGGCAATTAAATTGTCCAGAATAAAATTCGTTTTCCCCTGCATTGCCCAGCCGCTTTCGTCTTCGCCGCCGCCGTGCAAAATATAGAGAACAGGATATTTTTCATTCTGATTTTTATCATAACCGGGAGGCGTGTAAATGAAAACTCTTCTCCATGAATTGGTCACTTTTGAAAAAAAATTCTGAATTCTGATGTCGCCATGCGGAACATCTTTCATTGCGTAGTATCCATCACCCGCAAAAAGCACTTCTATACCGCTGGCATATCTTCCCATCCCGTAAAAACTTTTACTGGAGGGATCTGCTACTGCTACATTGTCAACTAATAAGGAATAATAATGAAACCCTTCACTTAAAGAATCTGTTGTGGCTTTCCAGATACCGTCCTGGTCTTTTGTAAGATCATATTTTTTTCCGAGATCAATCTGCACTTTCTGTGCTTCTGGCGCTTTCACCCTGAAAATAGCCTTTCCGTTGGGTAAAATCTGTGGAAACTGAGCATTCCTTATGTTAGATTCAGCAGGAATTCCCAACACGGTAAAATTGGGAAATGCACTCTGATCTACGGGTTTAAAAATGAGCTGTGAAAATATGTACAAATCATTTTTCCAGACTTTAAAATCATGTCCGCCCGGTTCAATGTAGAATATGTGTGGAATATTGTTTTGTCTGAGATAATCGCTGGTTCTTTTGCTAAACGGCATCAATCCGTCGGCATCGCCGCAGGAGATCCAGATCAGTTTTAATTCTTTTGCTTTTTGAGGATCCGGAAGTAAAACCTGAGGTTCTTTTGTATTGGGAGCAGATGAAAAACCACCTACCCAGGCAAATTTATCAATATTTCCCAGTCCGAAATTCAGGGTTTGTCCGCCTCCCATTGAAAGTCCGGCAATGGCCCTGTTTTCCCGGTCTTTTTTTACCGGAAATTTCTTTTCAACAAAAGGAATAAGATCATTCAACAAATCTTTTTCAAAAGTTGCGAATGCTTCCACTTTATCTTTTGCCATAATATTCCCCGTTGCACGATCGTCTTTCATGGCCCTGCCATTAGGTAAAACAACGATCATGGGTGTTAATTTCCCTTCGGAATAAAGATTGTCAAGAATGATTTGGGGCGTTCCGTTTTTGTACCATTCTTTTTCGTCGCCTCCGATTCCGTGCAGCAAATACAGAACAGGATATTTTTTATTTTTATTAAAACCCGGCGGTGTATAAATCAACGCTTTTCTTACCGTTCCTACCGTTTTGGAAGGATACTGAATGCTGTCAATTTTTCCATGGGGAATATTTTGTTTTATCTGATCAAAACCGACAGGAGCCTGCTTTTCAAAATTCTGGGCTGATGCAAAAATTCCTGTGAGGGAAAATACGATTGCAAATAAAATTGAATTTTTCATAGTTTTTATTTGTATTTTATACACTTATTAGTTTAGATAAAAAATTTTATTAAGATTGATTTAATCTTTTCGTTTAAATTCAAAAAAGTCTACATCTACAAATCCTCCTGAAGTTTTCGTGGCATAGTTGAACACGGCAAACTTTGATCCCATAAACAATCTTCTGTAATCGAAAATCATTTTGTAGTCTTTTGCCATTTCCGTCCAGTTTTTCTGATCCGTGCTGTAATAGAAATCGGCTGTGTCTTTACCTAAGTTAAAATCGGCATCAATACGAAGAAAAACCGTATCTGAATTCAGCGGAATGCGTTTTGTTTCCTGCGTTTTCACATCGGTAATGGCTTTTGTTTTATTGTCCAAACTTACCGAAGCAGAAGTAAAAACGATGAATTTTTTGCTGCCTTCTTTCACAACAGATAAAATTCCGGAATCTCCGTTGAAAGCACTGAAACCGGCTACATCACCGTCTTTCATCCCTTTAACATCCAGGGAAATAATTCCGCTCGATTTCGGGCCTTCCATTCTTTGAGTCAAGGTATTGGGAGCGGCATACAGATTGTCTACGATCCTGTTTGTTTTCAGTCTTAAAAATCCTTTTCTTTCGGATAGAGACCAAGCTTCATTTACCGGATTATGGTTCCATTGCCACTGGATTTTCATTTTCTTTGCGGAAAAATCGTCGCTTTCGATCAGGTGATTTTTAGGTTTAAAAGGCTGAAGAGGAATTTCACCTTGCAAAGGAACTTTTCCGTTATCTCCAAATACCGGCCAGTTATTTTCCCATTTTACAGGAAGCAAAATGGGCACACGCCCCACTCCGTTTCGATCCTGGAAAATTAAGGAATACCAGTTTCCGTTTTTATCGTCAATCAAAGCACCTTGTCCTGCGTAAGAAAACCCCAGAAAATTATCTTCAAGAATTACTTTTTTTTCGTAAGGTCCTGTTACTTTATCCGCTCTATAGACAACCTGTCTGCGTTTTCCGTTTCGTGGCCAGGAAATCATCATCATATAATATTTTCCGTCTCTTTTGATGATCTGGTTGCCTTCCAGAAGTCCGGTTTCTTCGGCATCTTTCTGAAAAATCTCTGTTCCGTTCTGATCTCCGATAACATTTTTAAAATCAGGACTGAGCTCAAATACTTTGTTGGAAGTAAAAACATAAATGCGGTCATCATCGTCAAAAAACAAGGATGCATCATGAAAATGCCTGGCTCTGGTGATTAATTTCCACTTATATTTTTCCGGATTGTCAGTTACATAAAAATAAGATTTGAACGGTTCGTCATTGGGTGAAAACAGCACATAATACTTTCCTTTATGGTAACGGATGGAAGAAGCCCATTGTCCCCTTCCATAAACAGTTCCGTTTAATAAATCATATTTCGAATTGTCATTTAATGTTTCAAAAACATAGCCGGACATTTCCCAATGTACCAAATCTCTGGAATGCATAATGGGCGCTCCCGGCATGAGATGCATGGTGGTGCTGATCAGGTAAAAGTCGTCACCATTTCTGGTGACGGACAAATCCGGAGCATCTGCCCAAATAATGGGATTGGTAAATTTTGTAACCGATTTCTGAAAAGGGTTTATCTGGGCTGAAAGATGACTCAGCCCGATAAATCCCAAAAAAGAAACTATATAAAATGATTTTTTGATATTCACGGTTTTAATGTTTTGGTTTGGTGTTTATTAACTCCTAATAAAATACTTCGACAAGCTTAATGTTACAGCGCTAATACTACGGTTTAATCAATATATGTCAGACTAAGCCTGTCGAAGCCTTAATTCGGCACAATATCGTTAGACGATGTGCTGTACAGACCGATTAAGCTTCCGGTGAAACCGCCGGCTACATCGGTAGATAAGATGTCTCCGGAAACCGGTCCGCCAAGATTTTTGAACGTTTTACCGTCCGCTGAATAACTGAAATTGAGATTATCTTTTTCTCCCGTTACCTGTAATGTAATCGCTTTCGAAGATGAAATTTTTTCACTTGCTATTAATTTTGATTCCCCTTTTTCAGTTCTTTCCAAGACCATGTAAAAATCTTTATCTTTTTTGGTAATTCCGAATACGTAATTGAACCGCTCACTTTGGTAGCAGGTGATTCCGGCGAGCTCTTTTTCTGATTTAGGTTTAAAATCTAAGGTAACAGATGTTTCAAAATCCTCATGCTGCAGTCTGTGGAATAATGCTGAAACAGGAGCCAATGCTTTAATATTGGTATTAAAAGGATTTACTTTTACTCCGTTTTTTGTTATGGTAATAAAATTTTCGCGAGGTCCTCTCATGGCAATCCATCGGAAATCAAGGTTTTTATCGGTCAGCTTATCAGAATATGTGAAATTTCCATTCGGGAAAAAGCCATTTTTCCCGGTTTGATTTTGCGCACCCTGAGGCAGTTTCAACGTTGGTTTCATGGGAACCAGTCCGTTCTGGAAAACAGGATACGTCCCGCTCCAGTCAACCGGAAGGATGAATGTTTCGCGGCCTTTGTTCACACGGTTGTTTACATTTGGACGAATAGCCAGGAAAACCCCGTACCATTGTCCGTTCGGGCCTTCCACCAAGTCGGCATGACCTGCCCAGTCCACCTTTTCTTTTCGGTCTCTCGGGAAATAGCGCTGCGTAAGAATCGGGTTATTTTTTGCGGGAATAAAAGGTCCTTTCGGAGAATCGGCCATAAAGATGACTTCGCTGTGATTGCCACCGGTTCCGCCTTCGGCACACATCAGGTAATATTTCCCCTTGTATTTGTAAAGATGCGGTCCTTCAATCCAGATCGGTTTTTGGGTAAGATCAACACCACCGTTTACAATTATTTTATCTGTACCTGGTACCACCTGGTCTTTTTCCAGATCATAATCCCAAATTTTGATCACGCGGTGACCTTGATATTGCTCTGTTCCTTTTGGTGGCGCATCATTATGAACGATATAGGCTTTTCCGTCTTCATCAAAGAAAATCGCAGGATCGATTCCGTCGAAATTAAGCTTCTGAACTTCGCTCCAGCCTTTTGCAGGATCTTTCGTTTTTACGACCATATTTCCTACCCCACCAGCAATCTGGGTCGTAATCATATAGAACGTATCGTTGTATTTGTTGTATTTGATATCCGGTGCGTAAATTCCCTGCGAGACTCCTCCTTTTTCAACTTTTAACTGAGAAGGTCTGTCCAGAACGTGCCCTACCTGTTTCCAGTTTACCAAATCTTTGGACGTAAAAATCGGAACTCCCGGGAACATTGAAAAGGAAGAATTGACCAGATAATAATCTTCACCTTTTTTAGTGATGCTCGGATCCGGATAACAGCCCTGAAGAATGGGTGAATAAAATTCATCCGAATGCAAAGGGTGATCATTGTATATTTTATCGTTTCCACGGTAATTGAAATTGGAGAATGTCTGTGCGGAAATATTGCTTATGGAAAGCAGGGCCGCTGCTGCCAGAATATTAGTCCTGTTCTTTAAAAAATCTGGATTCATGGGTCTCTTTTTCATATATAAATTTCTTAATTTCTGTTTTAATTGTTGAACCCTTCGGGTTCTTTATTATTTTGTCATTATTCCACAGGTTGCACCTGTGGCTATTGTTGTTGAACCCTTCGGGTTTGTTTTCATTGTTTAATAGGATTTCATCCTATTCTGATTTAGGTCGTCCTTTCAGGACTTTATTTTTAAGATGTATGTTTTTCCCGGCTCTGTTTGGAAATCATATATCAACGATGTTTTAATTTCAAAAGGATTTAATTTTGCATCTGCCGAAATTAAAGGTTCTTTGATTTGAGGAATTTCAAAAAACGGGTTCGGATTCTTACCTTCTGCTTTTTTAAGTTTTGAGCTTCCTGAAAGCTGCATTTCATTCGGGACTCTTATTCTGCAGTTACCGCCAAATCCTGATTTTATAAGTACTTCTCTTGCTTTATTATTTTCCCATATAATATCTATTTCAAAACCTCCGTATGTTTTTAAACCGGAAATTTTTCCGTTTTTCCACTCATCGGGAAGTGCAGGCAGCACGTCGATAAAGCCATTCTGTGTCTGCAACAACATTTCCGTAATTCCTGAAGTGCAGCCGAAATTTCCGTCGATCTGAAACGGCGGATGCGCATCAAAAAGATTCGGATAGGTTCCTCCTTTTTTGCTCCAACCATCTTGTTCTACTAAGGTAAGCTGGTCTTTGATCAGTTTATTTGCATGGTTCCCATCCAAAAGTTTTGCCCAAAGATTTACTTTCCAGCCCATTGACCAGCCTGTGGAAACATCGCCACGATGAATTAAAACCGTTCTCGAAACATCCGCCAGTTCGGGAGCAGTAAACGGATTAATTTGGTTGGAGGGAAACAATCCGTATAAATGGGAAACGTGCCTGTGATTATCTTTAGGATTGTCCACATCATCTATCCATTCCTGCAGCTGTCCGTACTTTCCTATCTGCATTGGTGGCAATTTTGAAATAACAGAATTCCACACTTGGATTTTTTCCTGATCTACATTGAGAATTTCTGCTGCTTTTTTTGTTTTGCTGAATAAATCGAACATCAGCTGATTGTCCATCGTATTTCCTGCTGCCAAAGCACTTCCCTGATGCCCTTGAGGAATGTTCTCTGGAGACATGGACGGACTTACCACGAGCCACTGGTGCGTAGGCTCTTCAATTAAAAAATCCTCATAAAACTCTGTGGCTGATTTAAGAATGGGATAAACAGATTTTAAATAATTCTTATCACCATTGTAAACGTATTTTTCCCAAAGATGCTGCGAAAGCCACGCTCCGCCCATCGGCCACATTCCGGCATTGGCAAAATCCACAACTCCTGTTATTCTCCAGATATCGGTATTGTGATGGGCTACCCAGCCGCGGCTGTTGTACATTACTTTCGCCGTTTCTCTTCCTGTGGTGCTTAAATCTTTGACCATCTGAATCAGAGGTTCGTGCATTTCAGAGAGATTGGTTTTCTCGGCAGGCCAGTAATTCATCTCCGTGTTGATATTGATGGTGTATTTGCTGTCCCACGCCGGTTTATTCGAATTGTTCCAGATTCCCTGAAGATTGGCAGGCTGACCGCCGGGCTGTGATGAAGAAATTAAAAGATAACGCCCGAACTGATAGTATAATGAGATAAGTTCCGGATCGTAACCTGATGCAAAATTTTTAACACGAATATCAGTAGGATTTTTTGCGGCTTCAGAAGTTCCTAAATCAATATCAACTCTTTTGAAGTAGTTTTGATACGTCTTTAAATGATTTTTAAATAAGGTTTTAAAATTTTTATGTTCTGCTTCCGAAATGTATTTTCTGCTTTTCAGAACTTCGTCTGTATTTAACGTTTTATAATCTGTAAAGTTTGTAGCGATTGATATCAAAATGGTAACTTCATCTGCATTGTTTACCGAGACAGATTTTCCTGAAATAGAAGTATTTCCACCTTTTGTAATGAATTTTGCCACGGCATTAAATTTCACTTGCCCCTGTACACCGTCTAAAGTTGAGGATAAACCGTTCATCTGCAATATAACACCATCAGCCTGACTATCTTTTTTGAGCTCACTGTCGAAATTTGCCGTAAAATTCAAAGCATTTTTTTTGTCGGCGCTGAGTTTGATAACAATGACATTATCCGGAATTGAAGCGAATACTTCTCTTTTAAAATTAATTCCATTGGAATTAAATGTTGTTGTCGTTAACGCTTTTTCAATATCCAGTTCTCTGTAATAGCTTTTAACATCACCAATATTCTTAAAATCAAGAGTAAGATCTCCGATATTCTGAAATGCCGAGCCGTGGAGGGTTTTTGCAGTTAAACCTTTATCAGCAAGAATCTGAGCTTTTTTATAATTTCCTGTAAATAAATAATATCTGATGGAATCCAGCACTTTGGGACCGTCGGAATTATCGTTCCGGGAAGGGCCACCCGACCAGAATGTTGCTTCGTTCAGCTGAAGTTTTTCTTTGTAGGGATCTCCGAAAACCATTGCAGCAATCTTTCCGTTACCAATGGGCAAGGCTTCTATCCACTGTTTGGCAGACTGGGTATACCACAGCTTATATTTTCCTCCTTTTTGTGCAGAGGAAAATATACTTATCAAAAGACAGATGGCGATGATGCAAAGTTTAGATTTCATTTTTACTCTTTAAAACTTTCAAACTGTATATTCTGATATCAAGCTGTTTTCTTTCTATTGATGAGCCAGATAATTGCCCATGCAGCAACATAAGATATTCCGGCAATAAAGAAGATAATATTGTATCCTCCGTTAATGTTTCCGGCTTTCTTGAAGGCGTCTAAAATAATCCCGATGAATAAAGGAAAAATAATTCCTGCTGCCGAACCGAGCATTCCGCCAAAACCAATAACGGAACTTACATAGTTATTGGGCAGCTTATCTCCCACCGTAGTCATCAGATTAGCTCCCCATCCCTGATGTGCCGCTGTAGCAAATGCTATGACTACAGTAATCAGCCACATATTATCTACATATTTTGAAAACATAACCGGAACAACCATTAATGCAAACAATAGCATGGTAAGACTTCTTGCCCTTCCTATTGCCCAGCCTTTTTTTATCAGAAATGAAGACAGATAACCCCCGCCTATGCTTCCAATCGTGGTTCCGCTGTAAATGATAATCAACGGAAGAGAAGGTTTTGTCATATCCATTTTAAATACATCTGAAAAATAAGCAGGAAGCCAGAACATAAAGAAATACCAGATAGGATCGGTAAGGATCTTGCCAATGGCAAATGACCACGTCACTTTATATTTCAGAAATTCTGAAAGCGGAACTTTGGAATGCTCTTCCGTTTGCCCGTTTTGATCACTCTTAATGTATTGAAATTCTATTTTGCTGAGTCTTTTTGTTTTTTCCGGGATGGTATAAAATTTCCACCAGAGAATAATCCATATTAGTCCCAACGCCCCGATCCAGACAAAAGTTTCGCGCCATCCGTAATGTCCTAAAATATAAGGCACTAAAAGTGGTGCTAATATGGCTCCAACCGTAGCTCCGGAATTGAAAATACCTGTCGCCAAGGCTCTTTCTTTCTTCGGAAACCACTCTGCAACGGATTTTATCGCTGCCGGAAAATTTCCTGCTTCGCTGATTCCAAGCGTACTTCTTGCTATAATAAAGCCCAACGTACTTTTCACAAAACCATGACCGATAGAAGCCAGGCTCCACACAATAAGTGAAGCGGCATATCCTACTTTGGTTCCGACCCTGTCAATAAATCTTCCCATTGCCAGATAACCAATGGCATAGGTAGCAGTGAAAGCCATTACGATGTAGCTGTAATCTTTTTCGTCCCAGACAAATTCTTTTTCAAGAATAGGCTTCAGCAAGCCCATTACCTGACGGTCCAGGTAATTAATGGTAGTTGCGAGAAATACCAAAGACAGCATAAACCATCTTACGTTGCCGTTTTTAGGAGCCTGCATTAGTTTTTATTAAATTGTTATTATGTTCTGAATTTTTAATGAATCGAACTTTCGTCCATTATTCAAAATAATTCTTTAAAAACAAGATCTCAATTTCCATCAAGATCCTGTTATCTAAATATGAAGAGAAATTTTACTTCAATTAAACGCCGCTAAAGGCGCTGAAACCACCGTCAACAGGCAATAATGCACCTGTAATAAAGCTCGCTGCATTGGAACAGAGAAACTGTACTGCTCCGTTCAGCTCTTGCACTTCACCAAATCTTTGCATTGGTGTTTTGGCTATTACTTTTTTGCTTCTGTCTGTTAAAGAGCCATCAGGATTTAGAAGAATTGCGCGGTTTTGATCACCAATGAAAAAACCGGGAGCTACTGCATTGACACGGATTTTATCTCCGAATTTCAATGCTACATCCGAAGCCAGCCATTGGGTAAAGTTGGTAATTGCGGATTTGGCCGCGGAATATCCCGCCACTCTTGTAATCGCAGAATAAGCTGCCATTGATGAGATGTTTACGATGCTGCCGCTTCCCTGCTCTGCCATTGCCTTTCCGAAAACATAGCTTGGATAAACGGTTCCGTTGATATTAAGATCGGTAACCTCATCCCATCCCTGTATGTTCATATCAAAGAATGACTGTTCAGGAGATAATGTGGCGGAAGGAATATTTCCCCCTGCGATATTCAGCAGAATATCAATTCTGCCATATTTTTCTTTAATTTTTTCTGAAGCGGCTTCAAGGCTTTCGATGTTCAATACATTTGCTTCTACGGCTAATGCTTCACCTCCTGATAATGTAAGTTCTTTTACGAGGTCATCCAGTTTTTCCTGGTTTCTGCCCAATGCTACTATTTTTGCACCTGCATCTATGAAACTTTTAGCAAGGCTTCCTCCCAAAACACCGGAAGCACCTGTAACAACGGCAACCTTATCTTTTATGCTGAATAAATCTTTCATGATATAATGATGATTGATATATTTCCACAGGTTTCACCTGCGGCTATTATTATTGGATCCTTCGGATCCTATTTTGTCTTCGACATTTCATTTTGAACGGCTGCCATTACACCCTCAATTTGCCCGAGAGCCAGCATTCTTCCCAGGAAAGAATACCCAGGATTATATCCTTTGTCTATATCTTCGGTCAATAGTCTTCCGTGATCGATTCGCATTGGCAATTCTGGATTTTCCTTTTCAAATACACGGATCACGTCAATTAATTTACCTCTTCCGCCTAAATGATGCGCTTCAATAAAATCACCGTTTTCGAAAACGTTGGTGCTTCTTAAATGAACAAATTTTGTACGATGGGCAAATTTCCGGGCCAGCTCCGGAACATCATTATGGGGATTGGCACTCAAAGAACCTGCACAAAAAGTCAGCCCGTTATGTGAATTGTCTACAGTATTGAGCAACCAATCGATATCTTCTTCATTGGTTACGATTCTTGGCAAGCCGAGCAGTGCAAATGGCGGATCATCGGGATGTACACACATCTGGATATCCCATTTTTCACAAACCGGCATTATTTTTTCGAGGAAATATTTAAGATTCAGACGAAGCTGGGTTTTATCAATTCCGTCGTATAAAGACAGCAAATCATTGAATTTTTCGACAGGATTTAAGTCTCCTTCCTTTATATTCCCATTAACAAATCCCTGAGTCTTTACAATTACCGAATCAATGAGAGTGTTATCATCTTCTGGCGTAAGCGAGTTTTTAAGTTTTTCTACTTTTTGAAGAATTTCGGGTGTATAATCATTTTCTGCTCCCTGTCTTTTCAGAATATGGATTTCAAAATAAGCAAATTTAGCTTTATCAAAATATAATGACGAGGAACCATCTTCCCATTCGTGAAAGAGATCTGTCCTTGCCCAGTCGAGCACAGGCATAAAATTGTAACACACTGTTGTTACACCTGCTTTACCCAGATTTTCGAGACTTTTAATATAATTTTCTATTAAAAAATCTCGGTCTTCACCTCCGTATTTTATTGCTTCGCTTACGGGAAGGCTTTCTACAACAGACCAGCGAAGACCGTGACTTTCTATATAGTTTTTGTAATCATTAACAGCCTCTAAACTCCAGATTTCCCCGTTAGGAATATCGTGCAGTGCAGAAACAATTCCTTCTACTCCTATTTGACGGAGTGTATTAAGCTTTATTTTATCGTTCTTCCCAAACCAACGCCATGTTTTTTCCATAATAATATCTGTTTTTTTATTAAAACAAAGCAGGTGTTTTTTGGTAAACACCTACTTTGCTGTTAATATGAATGTAAGAATAAATCAATTAATACCCAGGATTCTGGTATTTTGCTTTCTCTTCGGCAGTCGCTCCACTCATTGCATCAATCTGTCCCTGAGGGATTGGTCTTAGATAATGGAATGGCTGGATATTACGTGTTACCGTTTGAGGGGTGTGGTTGCCATAAGCAGTTCCACCGATTTTATACGTAGCCGCATATTCTCCCCATTTCTGTGTGCGAACCAAATCATACCATCTGTAGAATTCTCCGTAATATTCTCTGGATCTTTCTCCAAGGATGTAATCTATGGTAATTGTTGAAGGAGTTGCCGCAATCATTGCTGCACTGTTATCAGCAATATAGGTAGTATTTTGGGCATTACTAAACTTCCATTTTCCTGCTCTGGCACGGATAACGTTAATAAGATCTCTTGCACTCATGGCTCCTGAAGCTCCTTTTACGGCTGCTTCCGCTGCAATGAAATAAAATTCAGAGAATTTCGCTACGTTGAAAGGACGGGTTAAACCTGCATTCGGATATCCTAAACCATTCGGATCATCCGTACGGTACGTTCCTATTTTCCACAGTCCGGGATAAACAATTCTGCTGATTCCGTTCGGTGCGATTACCCAGTCTGCTCTTCCCGGTAATGTTCCTGCTCCGACACCGTTTTGTCCTGCATCTGAAGGGTAAGTCGGTGTTTGAGAGTCATCATTAAGGAAACTCAGAATAGCGCCTCCTGGTTGTACCGGTAAACTATTGGCATTATACAGAACAGGATTAGTAACGCCTGCTTTATCCCAGTTGCCTCTGTAAGTAGTTACAAAAGTTCCGTCAAATCTTGAGTCAGTTGTTTTATTAGCAAACGTATTCTGAATGACACCTATTGTAGGACACATACGCACCCACGGACGTCCCAGCGACTGTGTTGCTGCACGTTGCACAGAACTTACGGCAGCCCAGCTTGTTGCAGAACTACTGCTTTTCAGGTTGGTATAGTTCCATGTCTGCATCCATGCAGCAAAATTATCAGGAGCCCATCCTGAACCGAAACCAACTGGATCTGATTCATTATAAAATACACTTGACTGGGTATGATCTGCATATAGCATACATTCGCTATTTCTATCATTTGACCCCACATTTACATCATAAAATGTAGGCTGCAAAGAGTATGGGCCAGGAGTACTGATGCCCGTCATAGCAGTATCATAAGCTTGCTGAAAATACCATTGTGCATTATGACCATCCGGATCAGTTCTCGGAGTTTCCGGATAAGTGGGGATGCCATTTGGATTCTGCAGCCACCATCCATATGTAAGGTAGGCTTTAGCCAAAAATAATCTTGCTACATTTTTAGTAACTCCACCGGTTACCCTAGGAGAAGCAGGTAAATTGTCTATAGCTCTTTTTAAATCAGGAAATATGGCTCTTGTATAAACTTCCGGAACCGTATTTCTTTTAGAAGTTGTTACCGCATTAACATTAAGTGCAAGTTCTCCGGCTCCTAAATCCAAAGGTACTCCTCCATACGTCTGAACGAGCATGAAGTAATCAAAAGCTCTGAAGAATCTTGCTTCTGAAATTAATGATTCTGCCACTCCAAATTTGGGGCCTCTCTCAACAATTCCATTGGCTGTATTAATATAAGGGAAAACCGATCCCCAAATCATACTAGGCGGAAAAGAGGCTGGTGTAACGTTACCATTTCCCGAAAAATCAAGTTCCTTGAAGTTTCCATCCGCACTTTGTGCCCAGGTAGATTCGTCGGTACCATTCTGGCAGTTGCTCATAAAGTAGCCATTACCATATAATAAGCGTAAACTTCTATATAAAGATGTAACACCCGCTGTTACTCCATCCGGAGTGTTGAAATAATCAACTGTATAATTCGATCTTGGCTGCTCGTCCAGAATTTCATTACAGCTGGATAAGCAAAGCGATAAGAAGAATGCTCCTATAACTATTTTTTTATTAAACTTGATCATGATTTTGTAATTTAAAAAGATAAATTGATTCCCATTAGATAATTACGCGTTGACGGATTATTCGCACCTATAATCAGCTGACGGCCGTTATAAGGAAGGCTGCCATTTACCGCCTGGTTCTGGTTACCATAAGAATTCGGTTCCGGATCCATACCAGATTCTTTATGATAAGGTGAGAACAGAACAAGAGGATTTGTCACAGTGACATAAATTCTAAAACTACTCAACTTCAGATCATCCAAAAATTCTTTGCTTACATTATAGCCCAAAGTTATTGTTCTCAGTTTAAGATATGACCCATCGAAATAAGCAAGTGTAGATCCATATTTTGGATTGTCCCCACTCATCATACCTCCCGGCTTAGGATATCTTACATTCGGATTATCTGCTGTCCAATAATCTACATCTACGTTATTACCTCTTCCTGTTAATCTATTAAGATAACCTGAAGAACCATAAATAGAGCTAATTAAAACCCCACCATGTTGGAATGCACCTACTGTGCTCAGTTCAAAGTTTTTATATGAAAATCTCATATTAAAACCACCCTGCCAATCCGGAGCCGTATCAATAATCTGTCTGTCTGATGCATTGATTGCTCTTACAGGAGTACCATCCGGATTATAACCTCCGGTGTAAAGCACTTTAATCATACCTACGTTACCACCAGGTTCCAATATATTGAGATAGGGATCGCCCTGCTGCCATAAACCAATATTCTGATAATCGTATATCGCGTTAATATTGTGTCCTACAAACCAGTTGTTGATTTCGTCACGTGTAGTTCCTGAAGATAAAGCTAAGATCTGATTTCTGTTGGCATACCAGTTTATCCCTGCATCCCAGCTAAAACCATCAGGATTATTGAAGATACTTCCGTTAAGTGAAACTTCCCAACCTTTATTTTCTATTTGTCCTATGTTATTAGTTACTCTATCAATACCACCTGAAATCGGAAGTCTTGTATCAGCTAAAACTTTTTCGGTTTTGGTTCTGTAATATTCTACCGTTCCTGTAATTCTATTATTAAATAGGCCAAAATCAACTCCAAAGTTATTGGTTTTAGAATATTCCCATCCTAAACCAGTATTTGGCGCAGTTAAAATATAAACACCTGTTGTATTTGAAGATCCAAAATTATAAGGAGTTACCTGCAAAGACCCCAATGTTGTATAAGGAGCAACCGCCTGGTTGGAGGTTTGTCCCCATCCGTATCTTAATTTAAACTGGTTGAGGAACTTAATATTCTGCATGAAAGATTCATTGGCAAGATTCCAGCCTAAAGATATTGCGGGATAGGTATGCCACTTGTTACCCGGTGCCAAAACAGATGCACCATCTGCACGGAGCGTAGCCGTAATCATATACTTATTATCATACGTATACATGGCACGACCCATGTAAGACAAAAGTCCTCTTTTCTGATAAACCTGATCTTCAGGTTTTACAGAGATATCAGCCTGTGGCGACTGCCCCAAATTATAATATTGGAAAAAGTCTGCAGGTACATTCTTGGCACTCATATAAGAGCTGATATACCTATTCCCTTCTGCCGAATATAGAGCAACTGCATTAATTTTATGCTTACCGAAAGTTCTGTCATAAGTCAATAAATTCTCTAAAGTCCAGTGATAAGTCTGGTTATTTCCTTTTCCAGCGCTGGAAGGTGCTGCTGCATTTACATTAAATACACCTACGCCTGTATAGTTTCCGCTATTGGAAGTAAGATAATCCAGTCCTACATTTAATCTATATTTTAACCCGGTAACAGGAAGGTTTACTTCTCCGTATAAATTATTATAGGAAGAAAATCCTTTGCTTTCGTCAACATATTTATCACCCAGGTTTTCAAGTGTTTTTCTTACATAGATCCAAGATTGATCAATATTTGAGGCAGTACTCATTGTTCTCTTAAAACTTCCATCCGGATTATAAGGATTGGCTAAAGGGGAATAACCTAACGTTGGAGCTCCTGACACCCCATTTCCTTCTGATACCGTATAATTGGTATTTGTTGTAAATCCGAATTTAAAACTTTTACCAACCTGCTGATCCAAACCGATTCTTAATGAAAATCTTTCATAATTCTGAATTGGAATGAGCGCATCCTGCTTAAAATAAGATAAGCCTACGTTATAATTACCTCCATCTGTTCCACCGGAAACACCCACATCATGGCTCGTAATCATAGCCGGTTTATAATACAATTTTTGCCAGTCTGTATTGGTATCCAACGTTTCATCTGTTCCTAATCCATAGATATTTCCGGCATCAACTCTAAGTTTCGCCAATTGAGGACCATCCATCATGGGATATCTTGAGAATAGTGTCTGAACTCCTGTAAATGAATTATAGCTGAATCTTGGTTTTTGACCTTTAGATCCTCTATTGGTAGTTACCAGGATAACCCCATTCGCCCCTCTGGAACCATAAATGGCTGTGGCAGAAGCGTCTTTCAGGATATCTATACTTTTAATGTCATTAGAACTAATATCACCCAATGATCCCACAAATGGAATACCATCCAAAACGATCAAAGGATCATTAGTTCCTGTTAAAGATCTTGCTCCCCGGATTCTGATCTGCATAGTGGCTCCAGGTTTTGATGAAGTCTGAGAAATATCTACTCCGGCAGTTCTTCCCTGTAAAGCCTGTGTAATGTTTGCTGAAGGTACCTCACGGAGGACATCTCCCTTTACGGTAGCTACAGATCCTGTAACTGCTTCCTTCCTCTGTGTACCGTATCCAATAACAACAACTTCATCGATCTTCTTCTCTTTTGTTACCGTATCTTTTTTAACCTGGGCATACGCCAAGCCGGAAGGTAATAAGGCCATGGCAAAAAACAGGGCCGCCTTATTGGTTTTAGCTAAATAAAATCGGTTCATAATTATTATTTTTAAATATTAGGGTTGAATAAAAGGCTGTTAATAATTATAATTCTGAGAAATCCTTAGTGTTAGCAGCCTTTTTATTTTTTAATTAGATATACATGTTTACAATAGCTTCAAACAATTCCTGTTTTCCGCTTTTTGGCTGAGGTTCCCCGATTTCATGTGCTATTCTGTGAAGGTCTTCCAGTTTAAGGTTTCCTTCTTCAAAAGCCTTTCCGTTTCCGTTGTCAAAAGAAGCGTAGCGGTCTGTTCTTAATTTTTTATAGTCTGAATTTTCAAGAATATCTGCTGCTGCCAGAAGACCTTTTGCAAATACGTCCATTCCTGAAATGTGAGAGATGAATAAGTCTTCCGGATCAATAGAATTTCTTCTGATCTTTGCATCAAAGTTTACCCCTCCTGTTCCTAATCCTCCTGCAGGAAGAAGTACAAGCCATGCCTGCACCATTTCCAGATAATCTACCGGAAACTGGTCTGTATCCCAGCCATTCTGGTAATCTCCTCTGTTGGCATCTATACTTCCTAAAAGTCCTGCATCTACAGCCACCTGAAGTTCGTGCTCAAAGGTGTGTCCTGCGAGGGTTGCGTGGTTTACTTCAATATTTAATTTAAAATCTTTATCAAGTCCGTAATGTCTCAGGAATCCGATTACGGTTTCAGAATCATAATCGTACTGATGTTTTGTAGGTTCCATAGGTTTTGGCTCGATAAGGAAAGTTCCCTTAAAGCCCTGTTGGCGTGCATAGTCTCTGGACATTGAAAGAAAACGTGCCAAATGATCTTTTTCACGCTTCATGTCTGTATTTAAAAGACTCATATAACCTTCTCTTCCTCCCCAGAACACATAATTTTCTCCACCTAAAGCAATCGTTGCATCGATAGAATTTTTCACCTGTGTTCCTGCACATGCTACCACATCGAAATTCGGGTTGGTAGAAGCTCCGTTCATGTATCTTTCGTGGGTGAAAACGTTGGCTGTTCCCCATAAAAGCTTAATTCCCGTTTCTGCCTGCTTTTGCTTGGCATATTCAACCACAGCCTGAAGGTTTTTCTCATAATCTTTCCAGTTATCTGCCGGATCTACCAGATCAATATCATGGAAACAGTAATAGCTGAAACCCATTTTAGACATGAATTCAAAGCCGGCATCCATCTTATGCATTGCTCTCGTAACGGCGTCATTCCCAATATCCCATGGATGGTGAATGGTAGCTCCTCCGAACGGATCGCTTCCGTTTGCACATAAGGTATGCCACCACGCCATTGCAAAACGGGTCCAGTCTTTCATCGGTTTTCCCATCACTACTTTTTCTGCATCATAGTAGCGGAATGCCATTGGATTTCTGCTTTCTTTCCCTTCAAATTTAATCTTGTCGATCCCCGTAAAAAACTCTTTCGTACCAGTTAAAGTGTTCATATTTTTTTATTTATTTTAATTTTTTTTGCGTAGAGATTCCCTGCTCACCGGCTTTAAAAGGTCAGTAAGAGCAATGGAAAATCTTCCGTTGATTTGTTTTAGATTATTTCTTTAAGATGATGCTTCCATCGTGTATAGGCTTCTTGATATTGTTCCTGTTTCTCGTGTTCAGGCTCTATCACTGCTATTTTTTCGAGTGATGAAAATGCTTCTTTGGAATCTGCATAAAATCCTATTCCCATTCCTGCCGCTCTTGCAGCTCCTACAGCTCCGTCGGTATCATAAAGTTCAATCACCGCATTGCTGACACTGGAAAGTGACTGACGAAATATTGAACTTAAAAACATATTGGCATTTCCTGCACGGATCACCTGAATATCCATCCCTATATTTCTCATGATATTCATTCCGTATTCGTAGGAAAATACAATTCCTTCCTGCGCCGCACGCAGGATGTCTCCTTTTGTATGAATGTTAAAGTTAATTCCGTGAATGGAACAGTTGGTTTCTTTATTTTCCAATACTCTTTCGGCACCATTTCCGAAAGGCACAATGCTAAGGCCTTTGGAACCAATTGGTGAAAGTGAGGCCAGCTCATTCATATCTCCGTATGAGGATAATGAAGTTGCAAAATTATGCTTCAGCCATGAATTGAGGATCCCGGTTCCGTTGATGCATAGCAATACACCTAATCTTATCTGCTCCGGCGTGTAATTAACGTGGGCAAAGGTATTAACTCTTGATAATTTATCATATTCCAATTGATCAAGTACTCCATACACAACTCCTGAAGTTCCGGCAGTGGAAGCGATTTCTCCCGGATTAAACACGTTCAGTGAAAGTGCGTTGTTCGGCTGATCTCCGGCTCTGTAGGAAATCGGGGTTCCTTCTTTAAGGCCTAATTCCTGGGCTGCAGATGCGGAAACCGTAGCCTGGATTCCAAAAGTAGGGACAATTTCCGGGAAGAAACTCTTCGGAATTCCGTAATGGCCGATGACGTCTTCTGAAATACAGTTGTTCTTAAAGTCCCAGAAAATCCCTTCCGAAAGTCCTTCAATAGTCATTCCTATTTGTCCGGAAAGTCTCATGGCGATATAATCTCCGGGAAGCATTATTTTATCAATTTTCTCAAAAATTTCCGGTTCGTTTTCTTTTACCCAAGCCAATTTGGATGCGGTAAAATTACCCGGTGAGTTCAGCAGATGTGAAAGACATTTTTCTTCGCCAATTTCTTTAAACGCTTTTTCGCCATAGGGTACTGCGCGGCTGTCGCACCAGATAATCGACGGTCTCAATATATTCTGATCTTTGTCTACGAGAATAAGACCATGCATCTGCCAGGTGATCCCTATTCCTTTGATATCTTCAGCATGGACTCCGGATTCATGCATCACTGCTTCATGTGCAAGTTTCAGATTTGTCCACCAGTCAACAGGGTTCTGTTCTGCCCATCCGGGATTCACAGCAGTGATTTTCATCTCCTTTTTCGGGGAAAATTCTGAAGCAATCACTTTTCCGCTGGATGCCTCTATGAGACAAACTTTTACAGAAGAACTGCCGATATCGTAGCCTAGTAAATACATAATTTATTGAGAAGCTTTTTATTTAATGAGTTTAGTATTGTTTTTCTTATAGATCTTCGCATCGAATTTATAATATCTTGCGGCACGGTGTGAAACGTTTTTTTCAATTTCGTCCAACGGAACGATATAGTTGAATGATGAGATCTTTTTATGAAAGTTTTTAATGTCTATATATTTTTCACTTAATGCGCTGTAAAGCTGATACAGCTGTCTGATCGTAAATCTCTTCGGCAGCAGCTCGAAAATGATAGAAAAGTCAGATTCTATCCATTTTCTGATTTCGACGAGCGATTCGCTGATGATCTTATTGTGATCAAAGGGCAGCTCGGGCACTTCATCGATCGGGAACCAGTCTACATTGTCATATTTTGTACTGTTGATCTTGTGATCGATCTTACAGAGGGAAAGATAGGCGACGGTAATAATCCGGTCGATATGATGCTTGTATTCTTTTCCCATCCATTTGATGTCATGCTCATTGTTGGCCCTTCCCGGATCTGCAAAGCATTTGAACTGCTTGAGAACCATCTTCCTTATTCCCGTAAGTTCGTGGAGCACTCTTTCTGCAGCATCGTCTACATCTTCATCGCTAAAAATCAGGCTTCCGGGTAATTTTCTTCTCCTTTCCTGAGGGATCTCATCTACATGCCGCTGAACCAATAAAATGTTCAGGCGGTTTTCGTGATCAAATCCGAATACTACACAATCTACGGATACGTACGTATGAATAAAGTCAGGGCTCATTTAATCGTTAACATTTATGTAACATCACAAATATAAAAATTCAATTGAATAAAAAAAATAAATTTAATGCTATTGCCTACATATCAGCAATTTACATATCGATTTTTTATGATAACAATTGTATATATTTTATGATAAGGTTATCATTAAAAGTATACTTATTATAATCTTAAAACATGAGTTTACAATACCTTGTAAAAAAATAACCTCAAAATATAAGTGAAATTTTTTGCTTAAAATACTATGATAAGAAACGCTAAAAAAAAGATTATTTTTTTTATTAAAAAGTGTAAAAAAAACACTTTTCAACTTAAAAATTCCTTAAAATTTTAATTTTTTCTTTACCATTTTTATATGCAAGACTAATAATTTATGCCAATAAAGAAATATTGGGGAAATTTTTAAGATTAATTTTATAATAACCAAAATTTAAATAAAACAGCAATTGTTATTGATATTTATAGGCGTGAGAAATCCGGAACTATCTCTGGCAGATGGAATTATTAATAGATTCAAAATCCTTATACATCAAGCGTCAGATGTACCGTATATTAATTTTTGTTTGTGATTTACAGAGATGGCACAACTTCTGATATAGCAAAGACATCAATCACTTAAATCTTAATAATATGTCGATAAAAATACAAGTTGCCACGTGTACTGACTGCAATGGTTACTACTCTTCCGCTCCCTTAGAAAAAAAAGATATTTTCAACCCTGAAATTACAGATCATTATTTTTATCATGGCGAACCTTGGTTTACTCTTGATCTGAATGATTTTGAAAAATTCAGAAAGTATGACCGTACTGAAATTAAGATTATGGAGCTTGATGAGCACCAAAAGCAGGATCATATACACTGCCACTGCCTGAAAAAGAAAACGGCTTCCAAAAAGAAATACAGCTACGGGGCATCGAAAAAACAGAAAAACATACTCATTATTGAAAAAAATGATGCCGATACAGACATTTACTTTAAAGATCTTTACTATACCTACAATAACTTCCATGGAATAAGCGCCAATACGTATGGAAGCTCCAGCAGAAAGTTCAGGTAAGCATTCGAGATGTTACGTTATAAATAAAGCAGAGATAAGTTACTATCTCTGCTTTTTATATGGTATGGTCAGTATTTCTGTTTTAAATCATTTATCTAAATGATAAACAGTGTTTAGGTGTGTATAATTTTGAATAATCTGATAACTATCCCGGTATTTTAAAGTAATGTAACGTCTGACAGCTTTTTATTTGAAAAAACGCTTACCATCACTTTTTCTATTCTGCTTCTGTCGGCATCCGTAAGATTGGATCCGGAAGGGAGGCATAAACTGTTTTCGAAAAGTTTCTCGGCAAAGTCTCCTCCGTAATATGGAGCATCCTTAAATACAGGCTGCATATGCATCGGTTTCCAAATCGGGCGGGACTCAATTTTATCTTCAAGGAATGCCATTCGCAGGTCTTCTCGGTTTTTAGATGCGGCATTTTCATCTATTGTAATCACCGACAGCCAATGGTTGCTGAAGAAATCACTGTTAGGTTCGCGGAATAGTTCTACTCCATCCATATCTTTAGTAATTTCAGCATAGAACTCATGCATTTTTCTACGGCCTTCCACCCTGCTGTTCAGAACTTCCATCTGACCTCTTCCGATTCCGGCAGAGATGTTACTCATCCTGTAGTTATATCCAATTTCGGAATGCTGGTAATGAGGTGCATTATCTCTTGCCTGGGTAGAAAGGAATACCGCTCTGTCTTTATCTTCTTTAAAATGGCACACTAACGCCCCTCCACCTGAAGTGGTGATGATTTTGTTTCCGTTAAAAGATAAAATCCCAAAACGCCCGAAAGTGCCGCAAGATCTTCCTTTGTAAGTAGACCCCAATGATTCGGCAGCATCTTCAATCACAGGAATATCAAATTCTGAAGCGATGGCTAAAATTTCATCCATTTTTGCGGGCATTCCGTAAAGATTAACCGCAACAATGGCTTTCGGCTTTTTATTTTTAGAAATCCGATCTACAACCGCTTCTCTTAACGCTACGGGGCACATATTCCAGGTATCTTTCTCAGAGTCTATAAAAACCGGTGTTGCTCCCTGATAAACGATAGGGTTGGCAGATGCTGAAAAGGTAAGAGACTGGCAGATTACTTCATCACCGTAGCCCACGTTGCACTCAATCAATGCAAGGTGAAGCGCTGCCGTTCCTGATGAGAGTGCAGCCACTTTTACATCATGATTGAGAAATCTTTCAAGATCCGCTTCAAAGCCGTTTACATTAGGTCCTAGAGGCGCTATCCAATTGGTGTCAAACGCATCGTTGATATATTTTATTTCGGTTCCGCCCATATGAGGGGAAGAGAGCCATATTTCAATGTTCATAATTACTTTTTTAGATTTACTATTATTATTTTATAATTCGGTGATTTTTATAATTCTACCCGGGTTCCCCACTACTGTTGAGCCATCCGGAATATCACTGATAATAACCGTACCTGCTCCGATGGTGCACCATTTTCCTATTTTTATACCCTGAATAATGTTTGCCCCTATTCCCACGTGCGTCCCTTCACCTACGTAAACACTTCCACCTAATGCTGCATTGGGAGAAATATGTACAAAATCTTCCAGCACGCAGTCGTGATCTATTGAAGAATTTGTATTGATAATACAGTGTTTTCCTACTGTAACCGCAGCATTGATGGTAACTCCCGCCATAACTACGGTTCCTTCATCTATTTGTACCCTTTTGGATACTGATGATTTTGGATGAAGTAAAGTTACGTAATTAAACAACGCACTTTGTTCAACTATATTTTTCCTGATCCTGTTGTTTCCTATCGCAATTACGATATCTATATTTTCTTGTGGTGGTTCATGAAATACAGAATAGCCAAGCATTTTCTTCTTTGAAACGTTTTCATCTATGTAAGCGTCAATATGATATCCGCTTTCTTCTGCAATTTCAGCAACTACCTTGCCATGACCGCTTGCTCCATATAAATACATTTTTACACTTTTTTAATTATTTCCGTTAAAGGCTTCTGTTGTTGCCTGTCCTTCTTTGTTGACTCCTTCTTTTTTAAAAACTTTTTTAAAAGTGAGAAGGATTATCTTACAATCCAGTGCGAGTGAAAGATGATCGATGTACCATACATCCAGTTCAAATTTCTTTGCCCAGGAAATGGCATTTCTTCCGTTTACCTGTGCCCATCCTGTAATACCGGGACGAACTTCATGCCTGCGTTTCTGAGATTCATTATATAAAGGCAGATACTGAGGCAATAAAGGCCGCGGCCCAATGATCGCCATGTCTCCTTTCAGCACATTGATAAGCTGTGGAATTTCGTCAAGAGAGGTTTGACGTATAAAACTTCCAATTGGTGTAAGTCTTTCGGCATCCGGCAGGTAATTTCCATGGCTGTCTTTTTTATCAGTCATGGTTTTAAATTTAATGATATTAAACATTTTCTCATTAAACCCCGGCCTTCTCTGGAAAAAGAACGGCTTGCCGTCATTCTGAAAATACAATACCACAAGGACAATAAGAAATACAGGTGATAATAAAATCAACCCTGAAAAAGCGATCAGAAAATCGATCATTCTTTTAAATAAGTTTTTATACATCTATATTATTTTCTTTAAGCAGCGTTTTGTATTCTTTTAATAGCTCGTTCCAGATGACCGACTGCTCGTAGCGAGACTGGATCATCGGCCTGGAATTCGTTTTCAGCTGATGGTACAAATCTGTATCGGAAAGTATTTTTTCCATGGCAGTCTTTAGCTTTTCACTGTTTTTAACAGGGATAATTATTCCGTTTTGATCTTCAATAATGATTTCGTTACAACCGTTAATATCAGAAACAATACTTGGAAGCTCCATTGCTCCTGCCTGCATAACCACATTGGGAAAGCCTTCTCGATAGCTTGGGAAAACCAAAGCATCCGAAACCGCAAAATAAGGACGTACGTCTTTTTGAAATCCTACATCTAAAATATCCTGATTATTTTTTATTTCTTGAAGTGTTTCCGGAGTTAAAGGATCGAGTTCTTCTTCCAAAGGCCCAATCAGCAATAACTTTACGGGTTTTAAAAGTGCCGGATTTTTGCTGATCTGTGAAAAAGCTTTAACCATCTCATTGATTCCTTTATCTCCAACCAAACGTCCTACGAATACAAAAACAAAATCTGATTCAGTAATATTAAGCTCTTTTTTTAAAGCATCTTTTTGCGTTTTGGAAATTTTATCGGGTGAGAAATAATCCAGGTCAATCCCATTAACATTTCCGTTGGCTATAACTTTTAAAGGTTTTGACGTGATTTTATAATTCATCAGATCTTTTTTAACCCCTTGCCCTTCCGGATAAATATTGGTCGCTGCAGTGCACAACAGGCGATCCATATTAATAAGAATTTTTTGCACAAAACCTTTTCTGGTGGGAAAAATAAGACCTGTAAACGTATGGATACGAATAGGCACTCCCGCCATTTTGCCGGCAAGCATCGTCAAAAGACCTGCCTTAGGAGTAATAGAATGTACAATTGTCGGTTTTTCCGATTTTAAAATATGATATAATCTGAAAAGAGAAATAAGATCTTTTACAGGACTGATTCCTCTTTCCATATTGATGCTGATTGTTTTTATCCCTTCACGCTGTCTTACCTCGTCAAGCAACTCACCTTCGGAAGATATTCCTACGATTTCGAAAAAACCGTTCAGAAACCTCAGCTGTCCTTTAAGCAGGACATTTAAAGACAAAGGTATTGTTGATGTACGGATTACTTTCATTTTATTTATATAATGATTTAATATCCTGTATTAATCTGTTTCTGCTCTCAGCAACCAACCCCATGGATCTATTTAGCTGATTTTTAATAGTATCGTATTCAGATATGGCTTTATCAAACATATCGATAAGCAAATCTGATTGTACATCCTGGATTTGTACTACATAATTATTCAGGCTGAAATCTCCCATAATTCCTTTAGCCTTATTACCGCCATAGCCTATTGCTATGGATGGCACAAGAGAGGTGAGTGAAAAAATGATTGAATGAAAGCGTGTACCGACAAAGAAGTAAAAATTAGAATAAACTGCTTTTAATATATCGCATGATAAATTTTCGTTTATCCAGATCATATTAGGATCTTTTACCTTCGCCAATAAGTCTTTGATAGCATTACGGTCATCTTCATGGGAATTTGGCCCCAGTGATTGATTACATAAAGCTACTTTATATCCTTTTGCCAATAAATGCTTTGTAAGATCTGCCACTGAGTTTATATATTTCTGGTATAGTGCTTCAGGATTTGATAATCCTGGGAAACGCCATGGACGGATTGTTACGCCTACAATTTTATCGTCTTTCGACAGGTTGTATTTATCAAGGATTTTTATCGCTTCTTCCTGGCTGCCTTTTTCAAGAAAAAAACCGAGGTCCATTTCAACGGGTATTTTTTTACCCATAAGCTGTCCCAGGCTTTGCGCAGAAACGTTTTCTCTTGCATACACAAGATCCAGTTTTCCGAATACGGAACGCACCTGTTTTTCAACGGTAAGTCCTATAAAAGGGCCATAAGAGTTAGGCAAGAAAACAACTTTTTTTCCTAACGCTTTTGCAAGTCTTACGTAGAATAGAAAATACCACATAAGATAGGGTGCTGTTTTTTCGCCGTATGCATGGATAAATCCTCCACCTTTTACAAAAATTGTTTTTGCCTGATGAAACTGTTTTACGGTACGGTAAGTTTTTTCGTCGAAATTTTTTCTTACTTTTTCAAGATCGTTACAGATTTTTATGAGATACCGGGTATCTTTAAAATCCATAGCAGCATTTTTTATCTGCTTCAGGAGTTCTATTTTGGATTCTTTGATGTGTTCTCCGGATTTGTGCTGACCTCTTCTGGGGTGCTTTAAAATATTTTCGAGTAACTTGAATCCATGTTCTTCAGATTGTTTGCATAGCAATTCTCTTTCTTCTTCATTATCACCGGCATCAAGTATATATACTTCATCATATAAACCGGTATCTTTGGCCAGCCTCCAGCTTTCCCAGACCAAAGCCTGGTCCCCTTTATTTAAATCTGTTACTCCGGGTACTATTATCGCGTTCATTAATTTTGTATGTCGTTTTTTATTTTTTGTAAGAATTGGTATCTTCTATTGTTAATTGTCTGGAAAGAATATTCTTTTGCGCGTATAAAGTTTTCACGACTCATTTTCTTCAGAATATTTATATCATTCAAAGCTAGATTAATTAAATTACTTAAACGTTTACTTTCTTTTACATTATAGGTAAATTCTTCGGATATAAGCTCTGGTATTCCACCTGCCTTCGATGCTATAATTGGACAGGCTCTTGCCATAGCTTCAATAACACTTCTTGGCAAACCTTCCGTCAATGAAGGTTGTACGTATAAGTCAAGGTTATCCAAAAAATCATAAATTTCTTCACGATTATTTATCCTGCCTTTGAGAATGACTTTATTTTTTAAATTAAATTTTTCAATAAGCTGTTTTATCCACTTGGAATCACCCCCTCCTACTATCTCTAGTTGAAAATTGATCTTTACATCTCTTAAAGCTCTGAATAAAACTTCATAGCCTTTGTATGGTAATGAAATGTTTCCAATCATACCAATTTTTTTGACTTCTGAATTCATTTGTAAATAGTCTATGTGCTTGCTTAACACATAATCATCAAACACATCAATTACCACATTGGAAGCATTAATCTGATTATTGGAATTGGGGTATCTATTCTGTAAATATTTTTCGGTTACATAAACTGCTGCATCAGCATTACGAATTGCCTTTCTATTTTTAGCAGCCGTTACTGAAGCCAATAATTTCCCTTGCAAATTGCCAAAGAACCACATACTATCGTAGGCACATCCTACCACTTCCACAAAATATTTTTTATCGTATTTCTTACAAATTTCAGCGGCAATTACACCAATATTGGAGGGAAGTCGTAGAACAATATATTCGGATTGCTGAATATAGGGAGTAAGCTTTTCTATGATTTTTTTCCTGTATTTGAAATAATCTTTTCCACCTTTTATTTCGAAGAATAAATCGAATACAACATTTTCTGCATCCGCTTTTTTGTGGCCATGAGATTCGTTATCCAGTTTTACTCCACGGCCTATAACAGTAAGTTTTCCAAAATTATCTGTAAATCTACTCCATACATCTGAAGTAAGTGTTCCTGAAGTAAAAACTTTTTGAGCTTTATCAACATAGAACGGGTGATCGTTTATAAATACTATAGACATTTGATTGGAAATAGATTAGAAATGATTATAAAATTGTTGAAATAATTTTTTTGAGTCGTATTTTTTAATAGTCCATTCCTGTAAATTCTGCTTATTTTTAGAATGGTAAATTTCAATGATTTTACTTTTTGCTCCTTCAACATCCAACGGATTTATTAAAAATGAATGTGCTTCTTCAGGAACAGTTTCTTTAATTGGTTCTATATCAGAGGCAACAATGGGAATATCCATAACCATAGCTTCTATTAAAGCATTGGGCTGGCCTTCGGTAATTGATGGAAAATAATAGCAATCCATTGTATTTAAAAACCGGGGAATATCGCTTCTGTTTTCGAAAAGCAGTATTTTGTCTGAAAGCGCTTTTTCTTTTATTACGGATTCCAATTTGTTCTTTACCTCATTACCACATAAAATAAAATAAAAATCTTTATATTCTTTTATGAGCTCTGCAGCTACTTTTACAATTGTGGAATGGTTCTTTGCCGAATTGAATCTGCCTGTATGCCCTACTACAAAAGCATCATCAGGAATTTTGAATTCTTTTCTAAGGTTCTCTTTTTCTACATTAAATTTTGATGCATCGATACCGTTATAAATTACTTCAAAGCGTGGATCGCGTTCCCAAACACTTGGATAAAAAAATCTAAACGCGGCTTTTGAATTTGATAAAATATCAGTGGCATATTTTGAAACAAATATTTTGGCCAGGTTATTATACATTTTTTTTACAAAAATTGCTTTAAAATGGTCCGAAGAGCCTCTGTAAAAGACGATTCTTTTTTTTATTCCCACAAGTTTCGAAACAAAAAGTATAAACCCTGCAAAATTACCTGTAAAATCACATACCGCATCAAATTTATTTTTTTTTAAAAATTTTTTGAGTGCAGTATAATCTAAGGGATTATAAAAACTTATTTTATTCTTGATAATTTTGACATTTGGTATTGATTTGTACCTATTTTCCAGCTGTCCTCCCAAACCACCTTTACAATAAATTGTAATTTGGCAAAATTGTTGATGCTTTTCTTCCAAGAATCTTAGCAAGTAATTTTCAATTCCACCGCTCTGCAAACTTGTCACAAAAAAAATAACATTACCCATTCAATTATCTATGAAATTTAATTTTTTTTTAGCTACCCTAATATTAATTTTTGTACAAACTCTTTCGGCTCAAACAAACACTTTTCTTGTAAAAGATTATGGGGCTATTGGTGATGGCCACCACGATGATTATTCAGCTATTCAAAAAACTTTTGACGCTGCCAAAAATACGAAAAATAGCGTTATAACATTTGAAAAAGGCAAACAATATATAATTTCAAAACCTATAAAAGTTTATTCTAATATCAACGGCAACACATCAACAATTATACCGTTATCTTCACAAGCAATATCTATTATTTTTCCTAATTTGAAAATTGAAAATATCACAATATCCGGAGCTGCGTTTCAATACTTGCGAATTGATCAAGATAATATTTCAATCAATAACTGCAATTTGAGCACGAACTCCTATTTTGCCCTTATTGTGATCAATGCAAACTCTTTCACGCTTACAAACAGTTCTGTTCAAAATAATTTTTCTAAGGAAAAACAGTATGCCTTACATGCCATAAAAAGTGTAAAAAATATTAACATCATTAATAATAAAATTAAAGGAGGCGTAACATTCAAAAACAACACTTCCGGTGAAAGTGGAAATCTTTTGTTTAAAGACAACCAGTTTTCCATTGATTACAGCACATTAAGACAAGATGTGAGCTTGCAAAATGATGCTTTTACTTTTTACAGCAATACGAATATTGCGTTTATAAATAATAAAATAAATGCTAATAATGTTAACAGGCTATTTAAAATTTCTGCCAACTCTTCAAAAGATAAAAATAATGTGTTAAAAATTACCGGTGCTGCGCCAGACAATATAAAATTTGAAAACAATGAGATTAATGCTAAAAGTTCCAATGGTAAACAACTTTTCGATTTTTATATCGGGACGAAAGGTGTAATTTTAAATAATAATAAAATTAACGCAAAGGGATTTGCTACCCTTTTTGAGAACAAAACTAAAGCGGATTTGGAAAGATCTTTTTCACTCACTGATAATATAATCAATTTTGATTCGGAAATTTTATATTTTGACGGATATGGAAAAAATAATACAGCAAAAAACAATATTGAAATAAGAAATAATATTTTCACCTATGACGCAGACGAGTTTAAATTCATGTCAAAAAGAGCAGGGCAATCTAATGATGTTAAGTTTAATTTTTTGTTTAACGTAAGAAATATTGACCGTTTTATTTATGATCACAATACACTTAAACAAACTAAAAACAACTTATATTTTTCAAACCGTTACTTTTTTTATATTCAAAATCCATTAACGGCTGAAATTACAAACAGCTCCTATATTGGCGGTATAAAATTAGTTCCTGTAAGGGAAAATCCTGCAATCAAAACCATTAATAATCAGATCTTAAAAACAGATTTTAAAGAAGCAATAATAACAGATAAAACAAATAAGGTACAGTATAAGCTCATTAAGAAGTAATCTTCACTTGTTTTTTGGTTTTTATTTTTATAATCTGAAAAATAATTAATATATATACAATGTCTTTTACAGGACTTAAAAATTGTGCTCTATTGATATATATCGCCGTAGAACTTAATACAATTAATATTAAAAAGAATTTATCTGAATGTTTTTTTAAAGCATTAAAACTGATTTTACTCGTGAGGTATCCATAAAGGAACATGAAAAAGAAAACTCCGAAAACCCCAAAATTGATATATATATCTGAAATGATTTCTGTTCCTTCCCCATAAGTAGAATTCCTTCCCTGTCCTATAAAAGTAAACAAACGGCTTGAAGCTGTAAGTTCCACAGGAATATTAAAGGTGGAAATAAAAAGACCTGATGCAAAAGGAATAATTCCCAAAATACCAATTATAAATTGTAACCCGAATAAGTAGCTGTAGTTATTAGGAAAATTAGACAATGCCCGGTACATAATCCTAACACTGGTTGCCAACTCTTCCGTAGGATTGGATTTTGAGTTCTGGTATTTTGATAATCCGGCCTCAAAAATGTTTGCATCCTCACTGCTTCTTCCTAAACCTATTATTGACAATAATAAAGCTCCTGTAATAATAAGTAAAAAAAGACTCCCTAGACTGATCCTTTTTACAAATACGCCAAAACATAATGCAATTACTATAACAATCTGCATAAACGGACCTCTATCTCCTACGAATAAAAATGTAAGAATATAAAGCGACAGTGCACACAGAAAAATAATATTACCGCTTATGATATTGGGTAATGTAATCTTACGAAGAGTTTTAAAAAAAATAAATATCCTAAAATACAGACTAACGCGAAGTAAGATCATAAAATAAGATGCACCTTCTCCCCAGGATCCCATACCGTCATGAGAGCCTTTTAATAAAGATCCACCCGCTAAACCGAAAAAGCCTAAAAAAGAAAATAATAAAATATAATCTAACTTCTTTATATTATACCGGTTCTTTGTGCCGTTAAATTCCTTTTTGCTGTTACCACTTTTAATGGTTGCAATCACCGAACCTATCATCCATAGATGAATAGAAAACGCGCTTAACCAAGTGGCAAAGTTCACTACATGCTTATTTAACCATACATAAGACGGATTGCTTGGCTGTATGTTAAAACTATAAAAAAAAGGAATCTGAAAATGAACAATAATAAAACCTATTAAAAATAATGTTTCAAATCTCACCCAGGTTGTATATAATTTCCTGAAAGTGAAAAGATATGCTACAATTGAAATAAATGAGACAATTGAAAAAAAGAAGTTCTCAGTAGTATTTATAGGAGATTTTAACTTGGGAATGAACAAACCAAGTAACAAAGAGCTGAATATTAAGTATATTAATAAACGTTTATACTTCATTTAGAAAAAAATTTTAAATTTATATTTATTAGAATAAATTTTATTACACTTAAATTCTTTGATACTACAGCAGTTTTAATAAACATCTTAGACATTTCTCTTTTGGTTTTCATTTAAACTATGAATTGAAAAATTCCAAAGCCTATATATTTGCTCATAATTTAAATCGTATCATCATTTTTTAATAAACATATCTGAGGGCAATTTTATAAGTAATTCTTTTTTTGCCTGACCGTTTAGCTTTTTTGTTTTTACATTATATTTAATATAATGCTCTTCAAAATTTTCAATAGTTGTAATTATTTTGGCAGGATTGCCTCCAACAATAGAACCTGAAGGTACACTCTTAGTAACAACAGAACCAGCACCAATAATTACATCATTTCCTATCGTTACACCAGCTAATATTATACTCGAATTTCCTATATACACATTATTACCTACTTTGATTTTTCCGAAAAAATCAAAATCAGGATATTTTTCCCGTAACACCCAGCCCCCTCCATGGTTTGAGAATCTTACGTCTTGTGTTATCTGAACATGATCCCCAATTTCTATAAGGTATGGTTCTGAGCCAAAAAATCTTGAAGCTATTTTACAGTTTTTACCAATTTTCACTCCAACAAATCTTGCATATTTCTCATCAGACCAAAAATACTTTCTGTATAAATTTTTAATTTTTTGTATCATAATCTAACAATTATTTTCTTTATTAATTCAGGCAAAAAAGATGTTGAATTCATCAAAAACCATTCTTTATTTGAAACATAAACTTTATAAGATTGCTTCATTGTTTTGTTTTTCAAATAATATCCTTTAATTGCTGTATTGTTAAATTCCGCTATGTATTTTTTCAGTTTTATTTTGTTCTCAGAGGATGTACTTTTAAACATATCAGATTGCTTTATCCTGTCATAAAGAGATAAGTAATCATCTTTACGTATTGTTGAACCTTTTGTTAAAGAATTTTGGTCATCCAAACAATAGACGGACAATGTCTGTTTTATATAAAAAGGTGATTGATCAATACAACACATTTTATACCAGACTTCCCTGTCTTCTGAATTATTAATACCTTCTCTAAAATACAAATCTGGATGCTTATTAAAAACATTTTTTTTAATACAAACTGTACTGGTATGAATCTTCAGACCTTTTAATAAATCATCAAATACATTATCTAACCTTCCTTCTTTATTATATAATTTAATATATTCCTTTAGCCTATTTTTAGATTTATAGCCAGAAATAATCCAAGTAACGTCATCGCTTATGTGTTTGTAATACTCCTCCAAATGGTTCGTTTCCCATAAATCATCACCATCCAAAAAAGTAATCCAATCTTTTTCAGCATTTTTTATCCCGTAATTACGAGCACTGGAAACACCACCATTGCTTTTATCGATAATGCGAATTCTGGGATCATCTATTTGCTGTACCACTTCCAGGCTGTTATCGGTAGAACCATCGTTTACGATAACGATTTCAAAGTCGGCAAATGATTGATTAAGTACAGACTGAACTGTATTCCTAATGCTATTTTCTTTATTGTATAATGGAATGACTACTGAAAACATAATTATATGCTAATTGCTGTAAAATTTAATTTTGCCTGATCAATTTTTTCTTTTAAAAAAGAGGGTTTGGAATAAAGACTACTGTCTGAAAGCCAATTTAAAATTACCTCTGCTTTCTCTTGCACTTCAAATTCGGCATCAAAAATACGAGCCTGCTTGTCCTGGCCGATATCGAACAGGAAATCTGAACATTTTTTATGATATTCTACCAGCATAAAAGGAGTATTTCCAAAACAGGCAAAAATACCGGCATGTAATCTGGTAGCAATTACAGCGTCACATGAATTGATATCTTTCCATATAGCCTGGGTATCTCTACTATAATCTACAATCACAAATTTTTTAGGCTGCGCTTTATTAATAACGTCCTGAGTTAATTTCTTATCTCCGCTATTTTTATTGCCATTTATAATGTAGAACTTAAACAGTATATCCTCTTTTTTGTCCAGAAACTTAATTAAATTAATAATCTGCTCATTTCGCCTTACTTCATTTTCCACATGCCCTCCTTTATGAACAGATTCGAACGGGCACACACTTATCCCAATAATTTTTTGAGAATTATTTGAAGATCTATTTTCCTGACAGCCGTATATTTCAGGTAATAAAGCCGCCAGGTCAAAGGCATCAACAGGCTGATATGGCAGGCCACTAAGTGAATTTACGTAGTCATAGGATCTTTTATCACGTACGGCGATAAAATCGATTTCTTTAAGATATTGCTGTACAGCCTTTTCATCTTCATTTGTTTTGAAAGGCCCGACTGATACTCCAATAGCACCTATTTTAATCTTCTTACCTGTTTTTTTTAAGTTTACAGCATATTGTTTAACATTATTTGAAGACATTTTGCTATGGATGGTAGATCCGCCGGCAGAGATCAAAAAACGGGTATTATTCAGCAATATTTTTTTCTGCAGATCATACGTTTTGGGAATTTCTAAAGGATACCCTTTTGCATTGACAATAGTTTTCGGCAGCTTGGATTGGAGTCCGAGAAACCTGCTTTTTTTCTTATTCCAAATCATATCGGCTCCCCAAGAGGCAACTTCAACAAAGGCATCGTCACCTGTGTTCAGCTGCCCATAATATCCTGTAAATAAAATATCTGTATTTATCATTTTTTTAAAACCATCTTTAAATCGTTAATTAATGCTTTGTTGAATACTAACAGAAATGGTAAATAAATGGCCATATAACACAATACATCTATAGCTATTATAAGAAAATTATTGTATTGTTTAAACCATAATTCGTTCAGCCAAAAAACCAGAGCGAATGGAATTATAGAAATAAGGATAATACTAAGGCTATGGCCTATTTGCTGATAAACACTATAGCTAATAAACCGGCCACTAAAATAACCATTGAGGTAAGCAAAAAAAACATTGGTAATACACAGTGACCAAACAATTGCGTTAATGCCAAACGGAATGCAGATTATTAAAGATATTACCCCTATTATTTTTTTAATGACTTCCACCCGTAAAAACATATCGCTTCTTCCTTTTACCTTTAAAATATTTAAGTTATAGGTTCCTAATGGTAAAAATATAGAGGCTATACATAAAATCTGAAAATAAGGAACAGAAGGTAGCCATTTTTCGCCAAATACAATAAGAAACAGAGGCTTGGCTATTAAAATCAGAATAATCATTAAAACTGACGAAAATGACAGCACTAAGCGTGTTGATGAAATATAAGCCTTTTTTAGTTTATCCTGATCATTTTTTATGCTTGCAAACAGCGGAAAAGTAACTTTATTTAAAACAGCGGAAATCTGATTGACCGGAAATAATCTAAGACTGTCGGCCTGTGTAAAATATCCAACACTTGTTGTAGAGAATTTTTTACCAATAATGATCCTGTATAAATTCAGATAAACTGTGTTGAGAACACCTGATAATGTAAGTTTATATCCGAAATCAAAATGGTATTTAAATACAGACTTATCAAATATCATCTTAGGCTTCCATCGGTAAAAGAACCATAGAAACAATGAAAAAGAAACTGCCTGAGAAATATTAAGTCCAACAAGGCTCCAAACTCCAAAGCCATAATAGGCCATAAGTATACCCGTTATAGCACCTATAACTACTGACGGTAGCTGATAGGTAAACTGAGATTTGAAGTTTAATTCTTTTGTGAACTTAGCCAGCTGTACTACATTAAATGAAGAAATAATAAACACTAATGCATACATTCTAAGAAGATGGGTCAATATTTCCTGTTTATAAAACTCTGCAACAAAGGGTGCTATTATATAAGCAATGCCATATAAAATTACACTTACTCCAAGATTGGTAAGAAAAACAGTACCATAATCATTTTCTGTATTTTTATCATTCCGTATCAAAGAGGAAGTCATGCCACTGTCACTTAAGCTCTGCCCCAGAGCTACAAAAACAGCAATCATGGCTATAAGTCCAAAATCGGATGGTTGTAATAACCGGGCCAAAATAATCTGAACTCCGAAGTTAATGAACTGTATACTGAACTGCTGTATAAAAGTCCAGATAACTCCCTGTTTCGCTTGTTTTATTAAACTCATATTAAAGATTTAAAGGGAAAATAAAACAATTTATAATCCCTTTTATACTACAATCTGGAATCACAGTCGGCCAGAATTCCCTTTACATCGTATACTACCCCATTCTCCTTAAGATAATCTTTAAGATTCATGTTCATGAATTCCTTATGAGCAACAGTAAGAATAACCGCATCAAATTTCTTATTAGGAATTTCATTCACTACCGTAAGGCCATATTCATGAACCACTTCTTCAGGATTTGCCCACGGATCGAATGTTGTAACTTGTAACTGGTAATCCTGAAGCCCGCAGATTACATCTACTGCTTTGGTATTCCGTACATCCGGACAGTTTTCTTTAAATGTAATTCCCAAGTTCAAAACCTCTGCTCCATTGATGTTGATATTTTTTTTAATCATGCATTTTACCAGCTCAGAAGCTACATATTGGCCCATTGAATCATTAAGTCTGCGTCCTGCAAGGATAATTTCAGGATGGTAGCCGTTTTCCTGAGCTTTCTGCGCAAGATAATAAGGATCTACACCAATACAGTGACCTCCTACAAGCCCTGGTTTAAAGGGTAAAAAATTCCATTTTGTGCCTGCTGCTTTTAATACTTCGTGAGTATCAATTTCAAGAAGATTAAAAATCTTTGCCAGTTCATTAACGAAAGCAATATTGATATCTCTTTGTGAGTTTTCAATAACTTTTGCAGCTTCAGCAATCTTGATCGTAGGAGCCAAATGGGTACCTGCTACAATAACGGATTGGTATAAACTATTTACAACTTCTCCGATTTCAGGTGTAGAACCGGAGGTTACTTTTAGAATTTTTTCTACTGTATGTTCCTTATCTCCTGGGTTGATACGCTCGGGAGAATATCCCGCAAAAAAATCTTCATTGAATTTCATCCCTGAAACTCTTTCAAGCACAGGAATACATTCTTCTTCGGTAGCACCCGGATAAACGGTAGACTCATAGATCACAATATCACCTTTAGACAATACTTTCCCTACTGTTTCCGAAGATTTATAAAGCGGAGTAAGATCCGGACGGTTGTGCTTGTCTACAGGTGTTGGTACAGTTACAACATATATATTTGCATCTTTGATATCCTGAATATCGGCAGAAGCAAAAAATCCTTTTTCATTTTCTGCAAAAGGGCTTTCGCTCACCAAAACAGATTGCAAAACATCAGCTTCCACCTCAAGTGTGCTGTCATTTCCTGCTCTTAGTTCTTCAATTCTTTTCTGGTTAATATCAAATCCTACAACAGGGTATTGTGTTGCAAATAAACGGGCCAGCGGTAATCCTACATATCCGAGGCCGATAACAGCAATTTTATATTGTTTTTCCATAAAAATCTTTTCAATAGTTTATTTTAAATTTCCCCAGTACCATTTGATGGCTTCTTTCAGACCATTTTCAATGGTATGGCTAGGATTGTATCCTAAAAGGTTTTTAGCTTTATCAATCGATGCCAATGAATGCGGAATGTCACCTACCCGATTTGGCCCGTGTACGATTTCGACATCAGCGATTTTCGCATCATATTCACTTAAATATTTTTTGATATAATTTACGAGATCATTTAGTGTTGTACGATCACCTACCGCTGTATTATAAACAGTATTGATGGCTTCAGGACTTTCGGTGAGCATAGCCAGTTCATTCATCTGGATCACGTTATCGATGTATGTAAAGTCTCTGGAATAGTCCCCGGTTCCGTTAATCTTTGGTGACTGGTGATTCATCAGCTGCTTTACAAATAACGGAATTACCGCTGCGTAAGTTCCATTGGGATCCTGTCTTCGCCCGAATACATTAAAATATCTAAGTCCAATGCATTGTATCCCATAGGTTTTAGAAAAAACATCTGCATACAATTCATTGACATATTTTGTAATGGCATAAGGAGATAAAGGTTTTCCAATCACTTCTTCCACTTTCGGAAGTGAAGCCGAGTCGCCATACGTAGAAGAGGAGGCAGCATATACGAAACGTTTAACTTTTGCGTCCCTCGCTGCAACGAGCATATTCAGAAAACCTGAAACATTAACTTCATTGCTGGTAATGGGATCATTGATTGACCTGGGAACGGATCCCAATGCAGCCTGATGTAGCACATAGTCTACATTTTCAAGTGCAGCTCTGCAGACTTCAAGATCGCAGATGCTTCCTTCAATCAGTTTATAATCCGGATTACTTAAAAAGGGTTCAATATTATGGCGATGCCCGGTTGAGAAATTGTCCAGACAGACTACCTTATAGCCTTTATCTAAAAAGTATTCCGTAAGGTTGGAGCCTATGAACCCTGCTCCTCCCGTAATTAAAATTTTACCCATTTTTATGATTTAAAAATTCTTTTCCACCAACTTTTTTTACTTTCATCATTATTATAGCCATAGCCATAGCCATAATTATAACCGTATCCGTACCCTCTTGCTTTTTTGGAAACATCATTTACCACAAAAGAAACGTTCTTTAATTTAGACTCTTTTACCAGATCCTGAGCGAAATCAATAAGTACTGTTCGCGAAACGCCTGATCTAACTACGTATAATGTCGCATCTGCCACATCTGCAATACTAAGGGTATCCGAAACCAGCATAAGGGGTGCCGAGTCAATAATTATATACGCATATTGTGACGCCATCTGGGCAATCAGCTTTTGATATCTTCCATTGGAAAGAAGTTCCTGAGGATTGGGAGGAATCGTTCCCGCATAGATTACGTCACAATAAGGATTGGTATATGATGTATGGATAAGGTCCTCAACATGTACTGATTCATCGTATAAAAACTCCGTAAGACCTTTTCTTTTAACTGGTTCACTGTCGTATCTCTGAATCTGTGGATTTCGGATATCAGAACCGATAAGAAGAGATCTTCCATTTTTATTGGCAATTGTCAATGCAAGATTTACAGAGACTAATGTTTTTCCTTCACCTTTTACGGAAGAGGTTACCATGATTATTTTAGCCAAATCTTTTTTAGGCAAAACAAATTTAAGGTTAGAAACCAAGACTCTGAAAGACTCTGCGAGTTCGGAAAAATCGTTTTTCTGCACAAGATGATTTTCATCTTCATCCAGGGATGGGATATCTACAAGAACGCCAAGGCCTGATCGCGCTTTTATATCGTCTCTATTGTAAATTTTATCATCAAGCATAAAAAGTACATAAAAAACAGCAAATGGAAGAAATAATCCAACAAGCAATGCCCCCATAAGAATAATATTGCTTTTTGGAGAAACCGGTGTATCATCCGTAAATGCAGGATTAACAATTTTTGCCTTTGGTACATCTACAGATAAATTGATGGCGTTTTCTTCTCTTTTCTGTAGAAGGAATAAGAAAAGCTGTTCTTTAAGATTCTGCTGGCGTTCGATTCCTCTATACACCTTTGATTGACCGGGAACTTTGTCTATAACGCTATTACTTGTTGTAATCTGATTTTGAATCTGCGATATAGTTGTTCTAACCGCATCTTTCTGTTCTCTGATATTGTCCCGGATAATGTCTTTCAAGGAAGCTATTTCCCTGTTCATTTCGACAACCGCAGGGTTTTCGCTGGTAGCTTGCTTCAACGTTTTGTTTCTGCTGATCAGCATCTGGTTGTACTGTGCAATTGACTGCTCTAATGAAGGATTAAGTCCAAGATTAGAAGGCATTAATTGATTATTGCCTTTTGCCGCTTCAGAAGTAAGCGAATTTAAAAGATCAAGCTGAGCCTGCTGCTGAAGGAGTGCTTTTGTATTTTCACTGGTGTTCTGTAAAGCAAGTTCTGCCTGCGCCTGAAGATCCACAATGCGATTTCGGTTCTGAAAGTCTTCTTTCTGATTCTCTACCCCTGATAAATCGCGGGTAATAACCTCCAGTCTTTTATCTATAAATTTTTGTGTATTTTCGGCCTGAAGGTTTTTATCTCTTTGTCCGTCTAAATTATATTGACGGGTAACTTCATCAAGAATGCTTTCTGATTTTTCAGGAACGGTTCCTACTAAACTTATGTCCATCAAAAGGGCTTTTTCATCCGGTAAATCAACCTGAATTGTCTTTTCAAGCTTTTTTACTTTTTCTATAGGATTCGAGAAGACAATTTTATATTCTGGCTTTACGGGAAACTGACGGTTTCTATTCAAAATAACGGTTCCGAAATCAAGATTTAAAGGCATATCAAACTTTCCGGTAAACTTACCGTATTTCTCGCTCACAAGTGTGAACTCATCACCATTAATTCTTCTTACATAATATTCTGATGATACAAATTCTTTATTAAAATTCAGAATTTTACCGGATATTGGCACCTGTGTAAAGAGTTGGGAATCTTTAATTTCACCTGTATTAAAATATTCTACATTGAGATTAAGTTTTTTTATAACCTGCATCAATATAGGTCGTGAAGTTACAACTGCAGCTTCACTTTTCAATTCATCTGAGTTTCCTAAACCTATTCCAAGATTATCAAGATCGGATAATGCCGAAGTAAGGTCATTTTCTTTTTTATCAAATTTAAGAGTTGTTTTACTCTGATATTTTGGTACACTATAGCGAAGATAAATATATGCGCTTATTACACAAACTAAAACAGACGCCACAAACCATGGCCATTTATAGAGGTATTTGGAAATGATTTTTCGTAGATCAATTTTTTCCTCTTTTTCTTGAAATTCAAACTGCTGCATATTATACATTTATCTTGTTAAAGCAATAACCAGGGTGGCCGCCGCTATTACTGAACCTATAATCTGGAAAGTAAGGGCTCTGTTAGGGTTAGAATTTGCCTGAATTTGCTTATTTTTATCCGGCTGTACATATAATATGTCATTCTGTTTCATATAATAGTAAGGTGAACTTACGATATCTGATCTTGTAAGGTCTAAATTGACAATTTCATCATTACCATCATCCTTTGTACGGATCAATTTTACATGAGTACGATCTCCAAAATCAGTCATATCACCTGCTAAGCCAAGCGCCTGGAAAATATTGATTTTTTGGGAAATACTCTCTTTCTGTCCGGGCTCTTTAACTTCACCTAGAACACTTACATTAAAGTTCTTTAATGTAATGGTTACCAGAGGATCGGTGAGGTATCTTTTCAGGCGGGATTCAATATCCTGCTTCAGTTGTATTTGCGTCATGCCTTTAGCAAATATATTACCCAGTACCGGAAAATTAACATATCCCTCTTCATTCACCAGATACTCGCTTGGCTGCACATATTGGTTTACACCCGTCTCACCTCCTACCTTATTTGCAGTATTAAGATTAAAAGGTTTTACTGCAGTGTCATCAAGTGCGGAGACCAAGATAAGAAGTACATCTCCTTCCTGAATACGTAACCCGTCATATTTTGCTTTGGCAACCTCTTCTTCCATATTATTTTTAGACATATAGACCATATTCTGCTTGGGTTTGCACGACAGTAAAGTTATTGATATCAATAACAGATAAGTAATGATATTTCTATTCATAGTTATACTCTGGTAAGACAGCGTCCTGATTACAAAAAGGCTTCTCACTTTTTAATTATTATATTATAAATCCGTCATCACACCTACATGTGATTTTTTTAATGCTTTCCTATATCAATTTTTCTGCCGAAATAGTATCATCTGAAAAATAATACAGTATTAAAAATGGAATAATCAGATTATCAGTATAATTAAATAATATTATATTATTTATAAATAATCATAAAAATGATCAGTCCTATCTTATTTATATATTCTTATATAAATTATGCTTTCCCTGCTAATATTTACACTCAAAAATCAACAATATGAAGATACCTTGGATATCAACAGACAAATGAATTGAATAGCAAAACAAACAATAAGAAAGAGAGTTATGTAACCTTTGTCAGAAAGACCTGTATTGACTACTACTGCACTGATATTTTTGAAAAATAAACATGAAAACAGTACTAAAGAAATAACCAGAGCAGCCACTGCGTTACTTTGCAGATTGGGCTTAGACTCTAACTCCCTGAGGTTAAAAACATTCTTTCTTTTTGAAAGAGCTATTACAGTGTCATACACCATTTACATTTTAATATAATACGATTTCAGCACGCCAAAGATAATAAATTATGTATACATTATCGTGATTTAATTCTTCATGTACCGGATATTATTACTCCAAGCCCTATAATTAATCTTAGTTTAAAGAAAATTGCTATTAACGAAACATTCCGGTAATGTACACATTATAATATAGTCTTAAAACGAATAACACAATCATAATTAACTATGATAATATTTATTTAATACAAAATTAAAATATGCGTAGGATCATATTTCAATAATTTTTAAATATTGAAATTAGCACTGTTGATTATCAGCTATTTTGATATTGTGAAAGAATTTTGCACGATTAACCTTAAATGATGGTAAACTATTTGTAATTATAAGTACATTTTTAAAGTTCTATTTCAATTTCTTAATAATAGTAATTTTATTATTACAGATTATTTTTGGTACAGAAATTACTATATAATTTTATAATAATTATAGAATTATATCTAATATAATAATATCAATATAATCTTAGTAAAAAATTATCTTAGCCCATTATTAAGTCTATTAGAATATAATATGTATATTATTACAGATCAGCTAAAAGAAAATGGTTTCAGTGTTAATCGTTTGGATCAGATCATAAAGAGAAACAACAACAAAAGACAGTTCAACACGCTGGAATATTTTTGCATCTATATTATTATGGAAAACATAGGTCTCATAGTAGAAAATACTTCGTATAATATAACCGCCGGAAACATTGTTTTTCTCGGGCCGCAAAAAAGTATAGAATTCGGAAAAGCAAAAGGCCAGGATACTTTCATTGTTTCATTTTCTTCAAGCTTTTACGAACGATCTATTAAGGATAGCCTGTTTTTAAACTCTCAGCTTTTTTTTAATTATAATTCCGATATCTTCATTGCTCCTTTTAGCAATATAGAAGAAATGCGCGTAGTTTTTATGGACCGAATGGAAAACTTCCGGAAGAAAGACAAAAGCCTTTATCTTTCTGCTGCCCATAATGCGATAGAAAGATTAATTCTTGACGCCTTCCTTCATATTCCCACGGAAGAAGTAAAAAAAGACATAAAATTTGATTACCTCTATTGCGTAAACAAATTTAAAGTTGTTTTACAGCGCGATTATAAAACAGCAAAAAAAGTTTCACACTATGCAGGCGAGCTCAATGTAACTCCAAGAAAACTTACGGAAATGACCGAGTATGTATTGGGAAAAAGCGCCAAACACGTTATCATTGAGAAACTTATATCCGAATCTAAAAAAATGCTCAGCTATACCAATTACACGATTTCTCAGATCGCATTTGAGCTTGGATTCAGTGATGAAGGCAACTTCACAAACTTTTTTAAAAAACACACACAAAAAAATCCTTCAGAAATGAGATAATTAAAAAATATTTGTATATTTGATTATGTAACCACACGGTGATAAATCAGGAAATGTATACCAAATATTTTTTTATTGTAGTTTGTCTTCTTGCTTTCACTTTGTTCCGGGCACAAAATGACGGAACTACAATAAATGTGCGCTTATATCCGGTTCAGATGCTGGCGATTGCTCCTGCAGGTACAGAATCTGCCAAAACAAAAAGCAATCAGGAATCAAGCTTTGTTGTGATTTCAAGCCCATCGGGATTCGAAATAAAAATGCAGCAGAATGTATACAATAAGTCTGCCGATATCAAAAATGGGGATCACGGGCAGCTTTCCAGTGAAAAAGATAAAGCATACAACCTTATCAATTATGAAAAAGGGGTGGTTGAAAAAATATTTGAAATTAATCATCATGCTAAAGACAATAAAAAATATGCTTCTTCAGACAATGATTATTATATTTTAACCTTAATGTCCAATTAGGAGAAAAAAATTAACATCAGAAAAAAAATTTTATATAATTAAAGATTTATTAATTTACTACACATAATTAATTAATGATTATTTAACTACAAGTAATCGTGATTTGTGGAGTTATTTTCATTTTCATAAATAATTTTTATTGACAATTCAATAAAAGTATTCTTCTATATCGCTTATTCTCAGCTACAAAATTTACAAAAAATTCGTAATTTTTCACAATAACTCTAACTTTTTAAGTCTATACTTTTGCACCATAAATTTTTTGAATTAATATTTAAAAACAATAATCGTATTTATGAAAAAGTGTATTCTTGCTTCTGTTGCTTTATTAGGGTTCATAACAATCGGAGCACAAAACGTTACGTTAAACGTAAGACTAAAACCAATCCAGACTTTGGTGGTTAACAATTCTCAGAAAATCGTAAACTTAGACTACGTGACAAAAGATGATTATGCAAACGGAGTATCTTCTCTTAATGCAGATCACTTAACAATTTTCAGTACCGGAGGTTTCCAGGTAAAAGTGAAAGCTGCGAATGCTGCCTTACAAAACGGAGGCAAAAACATCCAGGCGAACACGATCCAGCTTAAAGCCAGTGCAGGTACAGATGCTGTAAACGGGGCACAATATGCACAAGGTACTACCCTTTCTGCAAACGAAACAACTTTGGTAACGTCTACAGCAGGAGGTGTAAACAAAAAAATCAGCATCGAATATAAAGGTGCAGGAGGAAATGCTTACATCGATAACTATATTGCAGGACAGGATCCTACAGTATATACTACTGAGCTTACCTACACTATTATTGCACAGTAATAAATATTGTAGATCTATTTATAAAATTAAAATGCTACAAGAAATTGTGGCATTTTTTATGCTGTTTTAGTCTTAAATTTCATGATGAACAAGACCTACAAAATACATCGTATTTTTATTTTCATTCTAGTTTTGCTTTTCTCTCTGAATTATGCACAAACAGGGGTTTCAGTATCTCCTCCGAGATTATATTTCGAATCTACCGCAGGAAACAGTAATACGCAGAAAATCACCATTACCAATGTGAGTACCAAAAACACGCTGGATCTTGCCGTAAGCCTTGGAGATTGGGAATACAATGAAAAAGGCGAGAATATAATGTATGCTGCCAATACGCTTAAAAATTCCTGTGCAGGGTGGATCAGTGTGAAAAAAGAAGACAACTATTTTTCGCTGGCTCCTGGAGAAAGGAAGGATATAGATGTCACCATTACAGTTCCCAACAAAGCCGCAGATACATTAGCCGCTCACACGGCAGTTCTGTATGTAAGCCAGATGAATCCGGTAGATGATGTTGATAACAAGGGAGCAAAAATAAAGGTTAGCATTCGCTCTGGAATTAAGGTTTTTCACAAAACTCCTTCCGCAAAGACGAAAAAAATTGAAATCCAGAACCTTACTTTTGAAAAGTCTAAAAAGCAGCTCAACCTGTTTTTTGAAAATCAGGGAAACGTATGGACAGACGGCAAAGTTTACACAGATCTTGTCAATATTGAAGACGGCAAGAAGGTTTCTATAGATCCCATTATATTTTATACCATGCCTGGTAATAAAAGACAGATGGACATCTCTCTTCCTGCAGATCTTCCGAAAGGAAAATATACAGCCTCTGTAATGATTGATTACGGAGATAATAATCTTGAACTCGGAGAGTTAAATTTTGTGTATGATTAAAATAATCTCAGCCGTACTTCTGTTACTAGGTCAGTACTGCTATTCACAAATATCATATTATTCATGGGTTAACAGTTACCTTCAGATTAATTCATATGAAGGAAACACAAATCCTGATGCTTATACCGCAATGATGAGCGGGAACGGCAATTTTAACGTCCCTTTATGGCGTCTGTCTGCAAAACTGAAGCAGCCGATAAAATCTACCGACGGTAATTATACCATCCCCGGCAACAAAATATCACTGCATCCTGTAGCTTCTTCAGGACAGGCAGAACCAGGTCCTGTGCCCGGTATTCCGCAAATCGGGATGCCTCTTAATGTAATTCTGCAGGAAGGCCAGGAAGTTTTTCTGGTTCCAAGCTCTAATGCCCCATTGTATAATTCGCCATCACAGCCAAACGGATACTACAATTTACAGATAAAATTCAGCCTTACCGTGATGGGTGGCGCTTACTTGGGAAGCTATCCTGCATGGATGAAATTTTATGCGCCGGTAGAATTTACCATGTATGATCAGTACAATAATGTCATCGGTAAAATGAATCATAATTTTGAGATTCAGATCGGTACGCTTTCAGGCATCCCTCCCACCGATATTCCCGAAATGTCGCTTACTTTTGCACCAAATGCCCAGAATGCATTACTGGAATTCAAAAGTATGGACGATTATACCAACGGAGTAAGTGTAACGTACAACAATGCACTGATGGTAAAAAGCAATACCAATTATCAGATTAAACTCAAATCTCTGCAGTCCCAGTTTACATCGTCTTATGGAAATACCATCCCGATTGATGCTGTAAAGATGGCGCTTTCTTCCGCAACGGCAAATACCAGTGTATATCCCATATCACTCAGCGCATTACCGCAGCTTGTTGCCAAAGGAAATGCCACCCAGGGAAATACCATTTATTATGATGTGAAATATTCTACCACCCATAATGATGAAATCTTCATCAGTGCAAAATCAGATGACTATACCGCAACCCTTCAGTACGAGATAACGCCTCAATAAAACCAAATGTTTTTAAATCATTTCCGGAGAATCTTTTTTTTATTTTTAATCTTTTTCATTCCTTCACTGATTGCTGCACAAACAGGCAACGGGATCAGCATGCAGGTACGGGACGACTCCAATATAGGGAATGACCGTATCATCAGTACTATCGCTGAAATTAAGAACGATTCCCAAAATCTTTTTAAAGGCAAACTGAATATCGCTGTTCCTAAAGGATTCAGGAATATTTCAGGAAATACTTCAGAAATCGAGGTGCCCGCTGGAGGAAATTTATATCTGCCTATTAAAATACTAGTTAACAGCAATGCCGGCTTCGGAGAAAGTAAAATAGACTTCACGCTTACCGATTCACAGAATAATATTGTAAAAACCCAGACCCTCGTCCATACGATCGCTGAAAATAATTCCATGGCAATCAGTACAGATACTCCTATTATCTATATGAGTAATGTAAATGATTCTATAGAAGTAAGAGCGAGGGTTTCAAATCTGGGGAACAGAAGACAGGACGTTACGATTGTATTTAAAATTCCGGAAGCAGACCAGGGAAATTTCTTTATCGAAAAAAAAGGAAGTATCGAAGTACAGAAAGATTCTGTTTTTATTTATAGATTCAGGCCTTCCAGCAATCTTGCAAAAACCCCGCAATTCAGTGTAAATATTGTTGGTTTCAGGGAGCCGGATAAAGAAATATTCGGGAACAGCACGGTGTCTATTCAGAATAATGCTTCAATGCAGCGTTATCAGTCTTTAGACAATAACAATCTCGGCTATACCAAAAACAGCATTACGACAAGCTTAAGGTATCTCGGCAGAGAAACATATCTCTATCAGATGATTGGTTCCGGTGGTTTCAACCTTCCGTCGGGATATGTTTTTATCAGGGGAAATATCTATAAAACCAATGGTCCTGAAGATCCGGTAGTAAATAATACCTTCGTTACCTATAAAAGAGAAAAGAGCGAATATACACTGGGAAATATAAGTAAGATTATAGAACTTTCGCTATACGGAAGAGGTGTAGAGTATGCTTTCACTTCTTCGGATAAGGACAAAAGGCTTGAATTCGGTTTCATAGACCAAAGTTTCAGTCTTATAGACAGAACTCCTTTCCTGAAGTTGGGATATGGCTTCTATGTAAGAGGTACACTGGGTGCAAGCAATGCAAGCCGAAATATTTCAGCTGCTTATATTTTTAAAACTGATCCTTACGAAAAAGTGAAACATAACCTCCTGGGAACCAATTTTCAATATGCTTTTAATAAAGAATGGAAAATCAGCGGTAAATTATTCAGCGGGATGAGTATCTATGAGAGCATCAATACAACAAAGCCTTCCGGAGCATTGGAAACGCAATACTCGGGAATTATCAATAAAGTCAATCTGAGCGGTAATTATTCTTTCAGTACCAATTATTATCCCGGCAACCAGAGAGGGATATTCCAGCTGCAGCAGAATATTTCGAGCAGCATTTTCAAGGATAATTCCATTTATGGTAACATCATGATTTCCAACTTTTCTCCTAAATTTTATTTTTTTGATAATAATTTAGAGACCAACAGCAGCAGACTGGAAGCAGGATTCAATTTTCCTAAAAGAAAAAATTTCGGATTGGGCATCAGTCTTCAGTATCAGAATGAAAACTCCAATACCTACAATACCTTTTTCGGGCTTGCACAAAACAGAGATCTGAAAGAGATGAGTGCGAAAAGACTTGTGGAGCGCATAAGCTGGTCGAGCACAAACAGACAGCATTCTTCCATCTTGGGAATTGAAACGGGGCTTGTAAATTATCCTGACAGCGATGCCAATCAGTACCAGATGAAATTTACGGGAACCTACGCCTACAAATGGCTAAACTTCCAATATATTTACCAGTACGGAAGCTATTATCTTTCCGAATTTGCATTTTCTAAATTATTGGGCATTAACAGTACTTATGAAAAATCTTCGGCTTCAGCGTTTATCACCCAAACAATGCTTAAAGGAAAGCTGAATATCAATTCAGGGTTGTCTTATACTGACGATACCCTGTACGGGAAATCGCCTTCCGGATTTATCAATGTGAAATTCTCTAAAGAAAATTATGGATTTTACCTGAACTCATCGTGGTTTAATTATTCGCTTAATAACTTCAACAACAATCTTTTTACAGTAGAAGCCGGCGTTACGATAAATCTGCGCAGCAACTACATGGATCCGGGTAAGAAAAGCAGCATCAGAGCTTTCGTATATTATGACAGGAACAATAATCGTGTCTATGACGAAGGAGACGATAAAGCGACAGGCTATACCATCATGATCAACAATATATCATTCAAAACCGATGAAGACGGGAATATTGAATACCGTGCGATTCCTTACAACAAATACACTTTAAGACAGGTGATCCAGCAGGGATGGTATTATGATGAAACTGAGTTTGATGTGAATTCCCACAATTATTCGTTAGAAATTCCACTACATCAGAATGGTACCGTTCATGGTAAGGTAACGTATGATTATGACACTAAAACCGCACTCGAATTTGATCCTAAATCTGCAGGTATTGCTTTTGATATCTACAAGGATGAAAAACTTATAAGACACATGGTTTCCGATGACGCCGGCGAGATCATATCTTTCATTGAATCAGGAGATTACAAGATAAAACTGAATGAAAACTCACTGCCTTCGAATACCTATTGTGAGAATACCCTGCAGGAGTTTAATATTGAACCGGGGAAAATAAGCGAGCTTGCCCCATTCGTCATTAAAGTAAAAGAAAAGAAAATCCGGGTGAAAAAATTCGACAGCAAATAGCACGCTCTGACCACCTTTAAAAGAATTAAAAAATAAAATCGTTATAAATGGTACATTAGTTGATCGAATTATTTTGAATTTTTTCAGCTTCTGATTACATTTGTACTAAATTTAAATTTATGAACTACACGCTTGAGCTCAACACACAGGAGTCTGGCTCTAATCTTGTTTTTAACACCATAAAATTCGATGCATTCAAGGTAAATATTATTGAAAGATATACCGGGAAAATGAATTTCAATCCTAAATTATGTGAGGTTATCTTCAAGTTAAGAACACTGGATGATGAAATTATCAAAAGAAGAGACGGAAATCTCAGAGTAAAAATTAAAGATGACAAATTTGAGACTTATCAACAATTATCAAGAGTCTTAAATTCTTACGACTATAAAAATAAACTGATCAACAGAAAAGAAGCCGACCAGAATTATATCCACTTCATGTTGAGTCTGATTATTTTTAATTATGAACTTAATTAATTACACGACTTATGTATAGAGTTTGGTCAGGCACAGAAGATCCATTCTCATGAATCCGTATGTTTTGATCTGAATACCATATCAATGACTGAACTCCTATACAACAATTTATCAATCCGGAAATAATTGGTCCGGTTTTTTTTCTTTAGAAATTTCAATTCCTGAAATTATCTTTCTTCCAAAATACACTGCTGTCATTCCTGCATTTTGATACGGTAAATTATATGCAATATAGTAATGTGGTATCAAAATATTTCACTACATTTATTTCACCAATCCGATACTATTTTATAATTATTAAATAGAATCACCACAAAATACTATATCATGAACAAATTTTACCTGAGTCTGCTATTCAGCTACTCTTCACGCAGGGCCATGGACAACGGAGCCTGTCCGGAACAACTTTACGACATTCAGCGGAGTCACTCCCGCTTTACGTGATTAAAACCTTCGAGTTTTAGGACTATATTCAGCATAAACACCTTTCACCAAAAACTATAACCTATGGCTTTTCTAATAAAAAAGGCTGTGCTATTTTTCTTCATAATGCTTTTTTGCATAACTGCCGGTCAAAAACCGGATTCCTTATACAGCCCCCCGGAACAGGAAAATATTAAGTATCCCCAGCTTCAGGTCAAAGGCCTCTTTCAGGCACGCTATCTGGTCGGGATGAGCAAAGATGTAGATGTCAATGGTCTGCATCATTCTGATCACAGCGGAACTGATAATAATTTTATGATCAAATACATGAGAGTCCAGATGCGTGCTCAGATCAGTAAGCGAACAGAAGTTGTAGCTCTTGCAAATCTTGCAGATTTTAAAAACGACCCTAAATCAAGAGTCCTCGAAAATGCGTACTTAAAATATACATTCAATCCCAAACTCGCCTTTACGGTAGGGCAGTTTCGTCCCTGGTTCGGGCTTGAAGAGACCTACCCTATCGATATCATTAAATCACTGGACTGGTCTAATCAGTATACCGAATTTGGAAAACTGGGCTGGACAAGTTTTCAGATCGGGCTTTCTGCAACAGGGCAGCTCAATTTAGGAACAATTCCTTTCCAGTATGGTATTTCTGTAGTAAATGGCAATGGCAAAAACCAGATTAATGATAATGATAACGGCAAACAATATTCAACCCGTCTTGTATTCGGATTCTCAAAAAAATACAACCTTAATCTCGGCTTAAATGGTGGAATCGGTGAAGTCTTTGGTAAAAAAATATATGCGGTAGGAGTCGATGTCAGTTCACTGATCAAGTTTGATCCCAGATGGAGTCTGGATATGCAGCTTGAGGCAAAACAGGCCACCAATCACCCACTCTATTTTGCAGCAGATCCGGAAACGAGGCCTCAGAATCCTGACGAATACTTAATAAGAGGGGCTTATTTTCTGCCCAATATACGGTACGAAATTAACCACAGAAACCTGAGTGCTTTCGAACTTTCCTGCCGGTACGAATATTTAGATACCAACTTCAGGCTAAATTCAAATCCTAGGCAGACCATTACTCCTATGTTTGGTCTCGAATTCCTCAAAAATTACGGAGCCAGAATTCAGCTGGGAATGCAGTTCGACCGTTATAAATATCAAATAGAAAATACAACACAGTACAATAATAACCTCTTTATCATTCAGGTTCAGAGCAGATTCTAAATATAAAACTCAACCATCATGAAAGAAATAAATAGTAAAAATGTTGCGATAACCTTTGCAGTAGCACTCGTTATCTGGTTTATTCCCGTTCCGGAAGGCGTAAGCGACAATGCATGGCATCTTTTTGCAATTTTTGCTGCGACTATTTTAGGCATAATCCTTAAAGCGGCACCAATGGGTACCATGTGTATGATGGCCATTGGCTTTACGGCTTTTACACAGGTCTTAGCTCCGGGAGAGGCAGGAAAATCAATTACCAAGGCACTTTCAGGGTTTGGTGATAAAGTAATATGGTTAATCGGAATATCATTCTTTATAGCGAGAGGATTTATCAAAACAGGCCTGGGAAACAGGATTGCATTTTTATTCATAAGAATTTTCGGTAAAAGTTCTCTGGGACTGGCGTACGGATTAGGTTTGGCAGATGTCTGTCTTGCTCCCGCAATTCCGAGCAATACGGCAAGAGGCGGAGGAATTATTTACCCCATTATGAAATCGATGGCCACAAGCTTCGATTCGGTACCGGAAAAACCGGAAACCCACAGGAAATTAGGTTCATATCTTACACTCAACAGTTATTATATGAATCTGATTTCATCATCCATGTTCTTAACCGGAACGGCCAGTAACCCGATGTGTCAGAAATTTGCAGCCAATCTCGGCATCAATATCACCTGGATGTCCTGGGCTGCTGCCGGTTTTATTCCGGGATTGGCCGCATTTTTTATTGTTCCGCTTGTTTTATATAAACTCTATCCGCCTGAATTGAAAAAAACAGGTGATGCCCCAAGAATGGCCGCCGAAAAGCTGAAAGAAATGGGTCCCATCAGCAAAAACGAATGGCTGATGCTGTTGGCATTTTTTATTCTACTTGTTCTCTGGATCTTCGGGGGCAGCCTGTCCATTGATGCGACTACCACGGCTTTTATCGGTCTTACGTTACTTTTACTGACATCAGTACTCACGTGGGAAGATGTAAAATCTGAGAAAGGCGCATGGGATACGATTGTATGGTTCGCTGTTTTGGTGATGATGGCAAGCTCATTAAATGAACTCGGATTCATTGGCTGGTTCAGCGATCTCATTAAACAGAAAATCGGCGGAATGAACTGGACTGTCGCTTTTCCCGTAATTGTTCTGGTATATTTCTTCAGTCATTATATTTTTGCCAGTGCTACCGCTCATGTAGCAGCCATGTATGCTGCATTGCTGGGAGTGGGCGTTGCCGTAGGAATTCCGCCTATGCTCCTGGCCATGATGCTGGGGTTTTTAGGATCAATTTACGGAGTGCTGACACATTACGGACATGGTCCTGCACCGGTATTTTTCGGAAGCGGCTATGTCGATCTGAAATCCTGGTGGCTGCGCGGTCTTGAAATCGGAATCGTACTTTTAGTTATTTATATGGGGCTTGGTGGTCTTTGGATGAAAGTTTTAGGATATTATTAATAATTTTAAAATGATTTAAACTTAACTGCAAACCGAAGGTTGGACGAAGCCAAAAGAGACAAAAGTTATCGTGTCGTTGGCCGTTAGTAATAAAGCTTTAAAGAAGAAACAAAGATTTTAAGACTTTGAGGTTCTTTTTTATTGTACTTAAAGTATAGTGCTCAAACCTTCTGTGTCTTTGCGGTTTAATGAATAGATGCTATTTCTGATCGTGCTTAAGAATATATTTTACCCTTAAAAATAAAAGAATCGTCAGCATCAGAAGCAGTATCAGAAGATGTATTACAGCATCAATATTATCTGCAACCGATCCTCCTGCCTGAACAATGGAGATATAAACTTTAAGGAATGGCGAAGTGGGAATAAGATTTGACATTATCTGAATTACTGACGGCAATGACTGATACGGCATGGAGTATCCTGTGATTAAAAATATAGGATAAGAAGAAAACACCAATACCTGAAACGCAAAAAGCTTGCTTCTGAAAAAGCTCCCGATCAGCATTCCCAGTACAATTACAGAAGAAATGAATATTGTGGTAATGAAAGCCAGATCAATAAAGCTTCCTCTGACTGCAACTCCGAAAACCGAAAAATTAACTATAGCAAAAAACATCCCGAAGATCATAAAGATACACAGATACAGAATTCCTTTTCCTAATATTAACTTTGAAATACTGAATCCCGAAATCCGGTAAAGTTCACCTAATTTTTTTTGTTCCCTTTCTGAGGTAAACCCTGCGGCAACACCTATCAGCAATGTCTGCTGCAGGATAATGGCGAGCAGCCCCGGCAAGAGAAAAGAACCATATGTCATACTCGAATTATACAGAGGCCGATAATCCATATTAATGGGATTGGTCATTTTCATGGATTCATCTTCACTCATCCCCTGCTTGTTGAAATAAGTCTTCCGGACACCGGCTCCAACAGTAAGGCAGACTTTGGTTACGGTGCTGAGTAAGTCACTGGAAGGCAGAAAGCGTGAGGCGTTCAAAACCAGGTTTACATTTGCCTGCTTTTGGGAAAAAATATATTTTTCAAGATCTTTCTGAATATAAAAATAACCTTCCACCTCACCCTGATACATTTTCTCCTGAGCTTCCGAGATATTAGAAGCCGGAACAATTTCAATCATCGGAGTTGCATTGAGCTGTTCGGTAAGCAGCCGGGAAACAACAGTACCGTCATCATCAATCAGGGCAAGCTTTACTTTCTCTTCGCCTTTATTCAGGTAAATGCTGCCGTACATAAAAGCATATAAAACAGGAGCAATCAGCAAAATGAGAAATAAGCTTGAATCTTTTGAAATATTCCGCATTTCCCTTTTCAAAATGATAAAAATATCCTTCATGACCGCATTTTTTTTAGATACTGATTGACTTTTCTCTGAAAAAACACAATAGCAACCGGAAATGTAATCCCTATAAAAAGCATCAGCTTAACCATTTCCGGAGCGGCATACCGTAACGGAAGTTCCATGAAATAAAGCTTAATGAATCCGTCCAGAAAATGGGTATAAGGCATGATGTCTGCATACAGCTGATCATACCACGGCATCGCCCAGCGGGGAAACGTAAAACCGCTGAATACAAATGCGGGGGATGTGAAAAAGAGAGCCACATCCACTACAAAAAGCAGGTTATCTGAAATGGCGGAAAGCATCATCCCGATTCCGATACATGCCAAAGCGAGTAATGTATACAATATGAAAAAACTGAAATTCGTTTCCGGTTTCCCAAGATCAAAAACAGGAAATACAACGAAACTGATCAGAATAAATAAAATCCATGCAATACAGAGGTGAGCAAGCATTTTCCCCATAATGATCTGTGAAGAAGAAGTGGAAATATCCAGCAGACTGTCAATTGTCTTTTTTTTAAATTCCAGATTAAGGATAAGGACAGATGCTACAATCAATGCCATCTGCAAACCTACGGTTACCAGCCCGGGAGTAAGGTACAGCTGATAATTAAAATCCGGATTATAGAGAACCGTCGTGTTGAGTTTGATCGGCTGCACAAGCGTATTGGCTTTATCGGCAGCCATTCCCTGCTTTTCCGCCTTTTGCAGTACTACCGCAAGGCCACCTTTTATAATGATTTCGGCAGCGCCTTTGTAGATCATTTTTGCCGGAACAAGGTAAGCGCCGTTGGTGTATAATGTGATGTTCGACTGATGATTTTTTTTGGCATCAGCTTCCATATTTTTAGGAAAATGAACGGCACCGAAAATTTTCCCTTCCTTCATTAGCTTTTCAATTTCCGCGTTACTAAAAACAACATGGGTGAAATGAATATTTTCATTCTGCTCCATCATATCAGTGAGCGTTCTTGAGACGGAAGAACCATCTTCATCCCAGACTGCCATCGGAAGCTCTCTGGCAAACTGTTTCTGATAAATCAATCCGTAAAATAGGAAAATAATCGGCGGAATGACCAGCAAAATCACATAGAAATTCGGAATCGAAAAAATCCGTTTCCATTCGCCTACCATGATGATGCTGATTTTTTTCAAATCGTAATAATTTAAGTTACGGTAATATAAGCTGTGCCGTCATTCCGGAACGGAGGCCTTTTACCCCGTTCGAATTTTCCGGCTTCACTTTAATCTGAAAGGTTCTCAGTTCGAACTCCCCATTCTGTTTTTCCGGAACCCAGTCTGCATAACCCAGCGCCGGAGCAAGCTCTGAAACTCTTCCTTTCATTGTTTCAGGTATACAGCCCGGTATTTTCATCATCACCAGGCTTCCTTTATCGAGCCTTGAGATCTGATTCTGACGAAGATTGAACTTTACGAAAAATGAATCATCCTTCTGAATGGTGATCATCGGATATCCCGCATTCACCATTTCACCTTTATTGGAAACGATGGTTGATATCTTCCCCGATACCGGAGCTTTAAGAGAAGCATTATCTTTAATTTCCTGCGTCAGCTTTTCCGCCTGTTTTGCCTGATTGAGAATTGCCTGTGCAGAGTTTTTCATTTCATTATTGCTGCCTCTCTCCAGAAGCTGTACATTTAGTTTTGCAGTTTCCAGTTCTTTTTGGGCGGCTTTATATTTAAAGTAGATAACATCCCTTTCCTGGCCGGAAACAACTCCTTCGGAATATAAATTCTGAAAACGGCTGTAGGTTTTAGACATCAGATCCATCTGCTGCTGAGCAATCTGCTGAAGGTTTTTGGCAGACGCCAATACTTCAGGCTCCACCCCACGGTTTACTTTATCCATCTGGTTGCGTGCAATTTCAACGGCATCCGCAACCTGAGACTGAATGGTTTCGATTTCAGAAGTTTTCATCTGGGCTACGGTTTGTCCTTCTTTTACCTCATCTCCTTCCTTTACAGGAATCTCCATAACACGGCCGGGGAGAGAAGCCGAGACGTCAACAAATTCGGCGTCTACCATACCAATGATGGCATCTTTAGGTGTATCCTCAGATTTTTCTTTCAGGAGATAAACAAGCGCTGCTGCAAGTACGGCAACCGGAATAAAAACAGCCCAGTAGTTTTTTACAAAATTTCTCATCTGTTGATTATGCTTCGGATATTATCCGGTTAATTTATTTATAATAGTTATAATCAGTCGGCATAAAATTATGATCAGGGGATATAAGTGGTAATATTCTCCGGATTCCCTATGATATAAAAATAAGTTGCCAAAGCAGTCTGGTACGCCACAAGGGACGTGTAATAAAGTTTCTCGGTCTCATACTGCAGCTGCAAGGCGTCATTGACATCTTTTACGGAAGAAAGGCTGTTTTCCATTCTCTTTGTTATCATAGCTGTTGTTTCATATGCCTGCTTTCGGGATGCATCCAGCGTTTCGCTTTGCTGTTTTAGGCTGATCAGTTTATTTTCGGCTATTTTTGTAGCCAGATTTACCGATTTCTGTTTCTGCTCTATAAGCAAATCAGCTTCTTTGACCAGAGACTGCGAGGCAAGATTCTTTGAACGTCTTTCAGGATCAAAAAGAGTCCATTGCAGTTCAAGTCCTATCAGCCAGGGCGGAGTAATAACAGGAAGATCTTTTCTGAAAAACTGAACATTCCCTATGGCGAATACATTAGGTCTTGAAAGTGATTTTGTAATATCGACTCCGGTTTCCGCTTCTGCTTTTTTACTCTGAAGAAGTTTAATGTCTGCATTATTAGTTTCTGATGAAAAAGCAGGAGTTTCAGCAGATTCATTCAATTTTTGATCAATTTCCACCGGCTCATCAAGAGGTAGGCCCATCATATCTTTTAAAATAAACAGAGCATTTTCCTTTTCCGTGGTTAAACTTTTCAGATTGGTTTCGCCTTGCATTCTGGCAATATCTGCCCAATTCTTCTGATATGGCGGGATAATTTCTGCTTTGAGAAGGTTTCCTGCATAAGCTTCATTCTTCTGCAGAGATTCGAGACTGCTCTTCTGTTTATCAATCATTGAATTCAGGTACATCACCTGAATGTATTGTAAAGCAATATTGTATGCCGTAAGATCTTTCGAAGACTCAAGATTGGCTTCGCCGCTTTTCACCTGTTCCTCGGAAAGTCTCCGGGACGATTTCAACTTTCCTCCGAGATAAATCGGCTGTCTTACGACCAGCCCAGCCAGGAAATAACTTTGCTTAGTAATTTCAGGATTGTAGTTGGGATATACTGCACTGATAATATCTTTTGAAGTCTGATAAATAACATTCTGTACCTGCTGTGAAAGCGGATTGCCCGTAATCTGCTGATAAACCGTATTAGCCGAATATACTGCCTGGTTGGCAGAACCTTCCACAACACCATCTTTTACCTGCTGCAGATTCACCCTGAGCGGTTCACCGATATAATTATAACCTGCCAGAAGGTCAAGCTTGGGAAGTCCGTTGTTTTTACTTGAGGCCAGCAGTTTCTGCCTGGTTTCAAGCGACTGCTCGGCGAGCTTTACGACAGCGTTGTTTTGCCGTGCTTTTTCAATGCAATATTGTAAAGAAAACTGCTGACAGAAAATTTTTGCTGAAATCATCAGAAAAAGCGACACAGAGGTTTTCTTTATGCTCATAACGTTTGTGGATGGTGTTTGGTATTTTTCAGTACTCTAATTTAATGAAAAAGTACCACATTTAAGATATGTTAAAGTGTTAAAAAACCATGAAATGAATAATTTGAACCATTTACTGATTAATATATTGTGAATTTATTACTATTCTATTAAATTTCACTCATATTTATTATTTTTAGCAGCAAAATACAAATCGAATGAAGAAATTATTATCAGTTCTCGTAATTATTTCAGCCGTTTTTACATCGCGGGTTCATTATCTATTGAATGCATCATATACAATTATTAGACAAAAGTAAAATACAAAAACCCACCGCAATTGCGGCAGGTTTTGTATTATTGCTCACGGATACAAATCTGCGAGATTGGGATTAATTAATTTATTTACATATTTTAGAAATGAAAGTATCTTCTCCATCAACTTTCGTTTCAACAATAGCACAATTACCTTCAATGCTCTTTATTAGACAATGATACCCTCCTTTAGAATTAATATAAAGATCAATTGTATCATATTGACTCCTAGTCGTATCAAGAATCAGATTATACTCACAATCATTTTTCCATGATATTTTATAATATCTATCGTTACTACTTTTTGTATTGGTAGAAAGGTCTACAGTCTTTTCAACTTGAAAATCTTTAGTTCTTTCTAGTAAGTATTTTTTATTTGAATTTTTATTGTAGATTTCAAATTTACCAATTTTGAAATCTTTACATGGAATTTTCTTGTGATCAATGACCTTTTCACAACTAATGAATAAAAAGAATATCGGAAAAAACATTTTAATATTTATCATAATATTATTATTTAAAAAATTAGCGTACCATTTAATACGCTAATTCTATATTTAAGCTAATACATTTTATTCGAGTAGAATTTTCACCAGTTCTTCATCTTCAATTTGCCTTGCAAAATCTAAAGCTGACCTATTTGCATTATTCTTACAATTCGAATCGAGATTATGTTTTTTAAATAACTTAACAACATCATAATAGCCGTCAGCGTAGAAAACAGCAACCCACATTGCATTATTACCATATCGATCTTTTTTATCTTTTTGAATACTCTGATGCTCTAGCAATAGTTTTGAAAATTCAATATTATTATGTACTGCACTATAATGCAAAGGAGTTTTACCTTCTTTATCTTCCTTGTTTACATCTATATTACAATATAAAAGATAGTGCACGACTTCACGTGAATTCTGTGCTATTGCCTCATGCAAAAGATTTTGTCCAAATTCATTTACAAAAAGATTTACATTACTTTCATTAGCAATTTTCTTAAGGTTTTCTAGCTGATTAAATTCAACCATTTCAAAAACCTCATCAATATTATTGTTGCTCATATTTTCCACTTCTATTTGCTGATTTTGACTCCGGCTGATAATTTTTTTTGGATATGACTTTCACTTTGACAATTAATTTTTATCGCAATATAGCCAAAGATATCAACTGTATCATTTCAAGAGCAGTTTAAAGTCTAACTTTAAACTTTGTTCATACAATTTTTCAACTTTAGCTACTACTAAACTGATCTAAAGACCATATAAAACATATCGTTTAGGATACACTATTTGTCATTGCACTCTTTCTTGTGATTAAAGTTTGGTAATGTTTATTGGGGTCATAGTTTCGCCATTTAAAAGAGCTCCATCCGGTTTCTTCCTGTTTTTCCTGCTTTTGGAAACCATATCTGTAACTAGGCGTCTTCTTCTATTCTCCGCTACCAAATATTGTATCAAATTTGGATTTTACTTTAAATTAAAAATATAGCGTTGAAGATCAACGCTATATTTTATATTACTGCATTTTTGGAGCATTACTTCATCTTTCAACTTAGATTATAAAGTATTAAATTTTTTCAAAAAAGTAACATCCACATACAACGTCGGAAGCATAACAACCTTATTGAATTTCATCTAATTCTTCTTCTAAATCTCTTTTAAACTCATCAAGGCTTACAACAAAACCTGATTTTTCATTAATAGGAAACACATTGATTAGATAATTTTGCGAAGCTATTTCCGTAAACAACTCTTCTTCCAAATATTCTAAATTGATTTTTAAGGGTTTACAATTTTTCCAGCCTTCTTCTAAATTAGGAAATATAAATTCTTCGGCAGTCCAAAATGATATTAAACTAAAATCATCAATTTCAGAGATTGCATAATTTCCATTTTCATCAACAATAGTCCAAAGTTCTTCAAAGTCAGCTATTTTTTTTATGAAATACTGGTATCTCTTGAATGGTTCCAACTTTAGAATATTTTCTTTTTTTTTATTATTCATATTGCTCAAGTTCGTCTTGCAAATCTTGATCAAGTTGATCAGTTGATACAACGGTTCCTTTAGCATTTGGTGTTAGAAAAACATTCAACATTGTTTTATCATTCAACATCCCAGGAATCCACTTTTCAAGAAAATTATTAAGTTCAATTACTTCAGGACTATAACTTTCCCATTGATCAACTGCACATAACTGTGCAAATTCTTTTTCTGGCCATATTGGTAAAATCCTATTGCCTTTCTCATCACCAAGCAATGCCCAACCATTATCATTCAGTCCCCAAAGCTGTTCAAAATCTGCAACTTTTCTAACGAAATAATCGTATCTTTCACTCTCAGACATTTTCAAAATGTTCTCAATTTTTTTATTTGTATCCGCCATATTTATATTCTAATTTATGTAAATACGCATCTTGTAATTTCGCATCTTTATAACTGTTTGCATCTTTGATCTTATAATCCCAAAGGGTAATAATCTATAGCTCTGCGATATTTCTGTATCTATTAAACTGATTATACACAAGGTATAAGAATAAATCAGCGTATCTTACAATACGCTGATTTAAATTTTTGAAAATTTCAATGAGTTAGGAATTCAAAACTCATCAAATCTGCACCAAATTAATTTTCATAGAAATCTTTTAATGTGATATCTATAACTTCTTTATTTCTATATCCCAAACTCCTCCCGAGTGTTTTTCCCAAACTTTTTTAGCATCAAAAAAATCTTGAGTAATTTCATCATTATCTAAATATTTAACAATTGATTTGAGAAATAAATTATAGGTAATTGGAATATGATAAATAATAATTTCTCCATTTTTGAGATAAGCAAAATGAACAATTTCTCTTTTTTTGTCTAAATCAAAAATTAATACTTTTCCTTTGTCATTTTTAATTGACCAAACTTGCCCTGTTTCAATTTTAGTTTCCAATTATTAATAAAGTTTTATAAAGAACTATAATATTGCAGTTATATTTTATAATCCTAAAAGTATATAATTGATTCGCTATAAATTTCCAACTAAAGAATAGAATATATTACCTAATGGAGCAAAGTACATGCATTCTCCATTTTCATTTAATAAAATAGGACAGTCATCATGTAGTTCTAAAAAATTAAATATATTATTTAGAAAAATATTATAGTTTGTTTTAATAATTGTTTCTTTATTAATACAAAAAAATACTAAACTATCACTTTTCCACGCTACGTTAGAATTTAAATAAGATTGTAACCCTAAAATATCATCTTGATCATAATAAATTCTCCAATCTCCAATATTCTTAGAGTTATAAATAATTGGATTATTATCATCTAATCTAAAAAAATTATTTGCATCAGGATCTATTCTTAAATCCCATAATTTAGTGGCTAAATTCTTTTCTAACAAATAAATATCTTTAATATTTTCATCAAAATATTCACTGTAAAATGTATTTGTAATTATTTTTTCTCCCATTTTTAGTTAGGTTTTTTATAAAATATATGACCAGAAGACTTACCATCTTTCCACTTTATGTGTTGCTTATCGTTTCCGACACCAAGCTCTCTTGAATTTTTAACATTATGAACTTCAAATCCTTTTTTATATTGTTTTGTAGTATAATTCTTATATCTATTCATATTTCCTTTTGCATCCTTCAATAAAGCTTTTGCATCAGAGGCATTATGTGTCAAAATGTCGGATTTCTTATTATTTCTAATTTTTTGAATAGCATCTTTCCATTCTTGACTTTCCCTTTTAACAACAGACATGTTTATTGTCTTTTTAATTTCCTGAACACCTTTCAAAACTGGGGCCTTTCCACCTTGTGCCATCAGCATTCCTTCAGGGCCTCCAGCTGCCGCTAAGCCAATTGTAGTTAAATCCCCTAAAGTGTTTATTACTTTTTCTTTAGTCGTCTCTTTTGGCACTCCAACTACTAGAGTTAAACTTCCATCATCATCAACTTCGTATTTATTTCTAATTTTATCTCCGGTTACAACATTTATCCCTCTTCCAACTAAATTTGAAACTGAAGCACGTACGCTGTTAATACCGCCCCCTATAAATTCGGCAAATTCTATTGGATCACCAGGTAAGCTTACTTCTTTATTAACTTTCTTGGCCTCTAATCCTTCTAATTCTTTTGCGTCAACAACTCTGTTTTCAGAAAAATTATAATGCGATTGATAATCATATTTTTCACTTAGAGGATCAACATTGAAAAACCTCCCAATACTCGGGTCATAGTTTCGCCATTTAAAAGAGCTCCATCCGGTTTCTTCCTGTTTTTCCTGCTTTTGGAAACCATATCTGTAACTCGGTGTTATCGATGGGTTTACCCCATTCTGATGTTCTAATCCAAAAGGATAGTAATCGGTTCTTTTATCGATTACAGCATTTCCGGAAGCATCTTTAAAGAAAGATACCCTTACATTTCCAACCTGATCTTTATACTGGTAAATATACTTATTATTTTCAAAGCTGAAATACCCTTCTGCGGTAGATACAAATTTGAGATCCGGTGCTGTAGGCTGCAGTGAACTGTGTTCATATTGGAAGCCATCCAAATAATCTGTTGTAGTAACCGCCGTACCTTTAGTAGATTTTTTGAAAACCTTAATACCGTCGGCGCGGTACACATGCTGGACTGCCGTTGAAGTTCCGGATACCGGTGCTATCAATACATTTGTGGGAAGATTCAGGAAATTATAGGTAATTTCTTTGATGCTCTTATCCAGCATGCTTCTCATATTACCGTTCGCATCATAGGTGATGAGATTTCCACCTCCGGGGTAGCCGGAGATATTGCCGGAACGATCTATGATTTTCACCACCCTGTTGCCTTCGTAAGCATATTTCAGCTGATCCAGCGTTTCGGTAATGGTAAGGCTTCCTGTACCTTTTCTTGCACCTCTTGCCAGACTGAAAATATTACCGTTATTATCATACTCCACATTTTCATAAAAATCGATATTTAAGACTGAGGATAAGGGCTGATAACTTTTTCCTGTAACAAGCCGGTTAAGACCGTCATATCGGTAAGTGTATCTTTTCAAAATACCGTCGTCTGCCGTTTTCCAGTCAACCTCAGAAATATTCCCGTTGTATTTTGCTTCTTGAATGTTTAATATGGGATCCGGATTATGGTATTTTATCTGATAACCAAACAATTTACTTCCTAAATTAGCAGGATCATTAATTTTCGTCATCCATCCTCTCACATCATATTCATAATCGATGCTTTGAAGATTATTCCCTACTTTCTGATTGGAGAGTAATGAGCGTTCGCTGTAAGTATTATCCGTTAAAAGTTCCGGAGTTGCACCGTTTACCTGATGCCAGTGCTTTTTTAATCTTTTAAAATCATCATATTCGAAATCTTCGTTAATTACAGTTTCCGTATCTGTAGGCAATCTCTTGTGATATGTTTTTGTCTGTGTCGCTTTCCCAATAAAATCCAGCTTATTTTCTATACGTGTGTAACCATCCAAATGATTAATAGTATACCATCCTAAGACTCTTCCTTTTTTATCATAATAGCTGTATTTCTTGGTCCATCGATTATCTTCTACGTTTTTAATCAAACTAAGGACAGGCAGGCTTTTAGTACTTACATTTTCAGAGGCTTCGTTTTGTGTAAGTGTCATCTCTCCCAAAATTGAAGTAGGGAATACAGGATTGAACGCGTAAGACGGATAGGTATCAAAATAATTTACAGAGAGGAGAACAACCCACTTGGGAGAATCTGGATACGTAGTGTCCGGATTGGTATAATAGACATCCATTCCTTGTCTGTTAAAAGAAACTGAACTTATTCTTTCAACATTATTGGAGCCGAAACCATCCACAACATTCTGTTCTGCCAATCTTGTCGTAGCTCCAGTGGCCAGACCGGTAATAGCCACTCTGCCAAATTTGTCATACTTGGTATAAAACCATCTTCCCTGAATTCTTAAATTGCCATCCTGAGTAGCCACAACGCGATCCTGCTTATCATACAGAATAAATTCCCAATCTTTACCCGGCAGCTTCTTTTCTACCATTCGATATCGGCTGTCATATCTGTATTGATAACAGAGCTCATCCTGTTTGGCGGTGCTTGTGATCAGGTCTAAAGAAATCTCAGCCAGCGAAGGAATAATAAAGGCCAATTGATCAAATTCATTATAGACGTAATAAGTATCTATAAACTCATCAATCGCAACTTCTCTTCTTTTAAGTATCAGCTGTCCATTGCTATTGGTAAATTCAATGACAGAATAACCGTCTTCATCTGTTGTGGTTTCTTTAGTCAATTGATTAGCAGCATAACTACCAGAATCTACCAATGTGCTTTTGGTTGCATTACTTTTCCAAATGGTCGTTGTGGTAAACTTTCTTACCGCATCAGTAACAGTATTTGCACCATAGGTATAATTAACAGGGTGAGTACTCCAGTCGTTCCCATATTGAATTTTTTGCTTAGGCCTTTCTAACGGAGAATTTTCAGGTATGTTTTCAGAATATATTTTTTCCGATCCATAAATTGCCGACGCATTTGCCAGAGGAGTATTATAAATCCCACCGTTTTGAGTACCCGTCTGAGGAACAGGGAGGTAATTTTTAATCTGTCTTCCAAAGTTGTCATATTCAAAATGGGTAACTACATCTTTGCCTGCCGGAGATGCTTTTACATTTACAATTTGTTTCGATCTTCCTAAGCCGTCAAAATAGCTAACGGTTTCCGTTTTCTTTATGCAGTCAGCATCAAAGCATGTTTTCTCAGAAATATAGTTCTCAGTGTTACTTGCTTGAGCAAACAAGGTATTGCAAGCAAGCACGACAGAAAAAAATAGAATTATTTTTTTCATTATATATTTTTTCATGATCTGTAGTTATGGTTTATAGTTATACTTAAATTCTTTTAACAGTTTTCCGTTAACATCTTCTATTCTTTCCAGTCTTTTATTGGTATCATATTTATAGAGCTCTCTGATCCCTGATGGTGGTGTAATACTTCTAACACCAACCACAGGATCATATGAATAAGTTGTAATCTGGTAAGCAGAAAGTGCAGGATTCTTACGAAAAGCATCTAGAGCTTCAATCATTGCTGCCTCGGTTTGGTCGTCTGTCATTCCTACCGGGGGTATAAAATCATTTTCTGATGCTGCTAAAATAGCTGAAATATACGGCTGTACCTGATCATATGAAGCGCCTTCGATTTTGGCAATAGGTTGTGTTTTATTATAACCCCAAATAATGGTTACAGGGATATCATCTTTAGTCGTAAACTGGATAACGTTTCCATCAGTGTCATATTTATTATAAGATAATTCTGTGCTGGGAGCCAAATTTTGCGGATCAAAATAAGTTTCAGATGTAGGTAACAATAAATTCCCGGTTTGAGTTGTAGGTAATGATGTAGGGTAAATAGTTTCTGTTTTTGAAAGAATAAGATTATTTTTCTTTTTTTCTTCCCCTACAGGAATTCCAACCATGTAAGCATTAAGCATTGTCGTATTATTGATATCAGAAGCGTACTTATAATTAGTCACATATACATTGTTATCACTTTCCGTTCTCCATATAGAGGTTGGATTATTGTAAGTATAATCATAGAAGTATTGTTCTGTAGATTCCACATTTTCAAAAATCGTTTTCTTTTGCGATAAAAAACTGGTATTGAAATTCACATAATGTGCGTCCAGTAATGAGCCGTAAGAAATACCGCCTATTTCAGTAAACGGTCCCCAGGAACCTATTTGTCCGAATTGTTTAGAAGTAAATGAATATGCTTTTATATAATCTGTTTGTTGCGTATAAGTATAAATTGTTTCACTAATCTTATTGGCATTAGAATAAACGATTTCTTTTAAAGGTTTGCCTCTCATTAAAGAGAATGACAAAAAAGGAAGCTGTTTAAACATTGCTGAATTATACCATCCAAAATAAGCATTTCCTTTTTTATCAATATGATCCAACAGATCAAAATTTGTATAATAATTTTCAGTTTTACCTCCATTATCATCAATTTCTGTAACTTTACTATAACCTACCGAATTATCCTCATCTTTAAGACTTTGATATGAATTGGAGTTAAATTCCCAGAAGCTGAGATTGGAAGAAGAGTCATTTCCCTCCAATACATAAACAGGTTTATAAGGAAGTATTCCACTGGATGTGACTCCGTCATCATTTACATAAGAATAAGTCTTATTTATACAGTTATTATTCTCATTACAAGATGTTATTTTCTTAATTCTCAATCCTCCCGCAATTTGATTTGATGTGGGAATTAATTTTAAGTAAGTCTCATTAATATCCTTATCGCCATACTTTGAATATTGATTGAGTTCATATTCAAAGTTTGTTCGACCTCCCGTTGGATAAGTAATTTGCTCCAAAACTTCTGCTTTACTTAAAGTAAGATCCGGTACCTTATAAGTAGGATAAATGTTCAGATAGATGTTCTTCTGCTGATCCGACGGCAATGTATACATTGAAAAATAATCTGATTCAAAATTATTTCCATTATAGTATCCCCATGCGTCAGTTTTATCAGATGTATATTTGGGTAGCTTTTGAGAATTATATTGAAAATTATAATTCTCTGTACCATTAATATTGAGATTGTTTAACAAAAGACGATCAGTAGCATCATTGTTATAATTGAAAGCTACATTTTTAATCAATCTACCTGCTTTATCAGTAACCGTTATATTATCAAGTTTATATAAATGCTGATGTTGCCAATAGCTGTTAAAATGATGTGTAAAAGGAGGGATCCACGCACCTGTTGGAAGCTCCAGTTGTTCGTATTCTTTTTGAGTTGACAGTGATCTGTTGAAGTTGATAATGAAATCGCTGGCTTCAATTTTCTTTATGAAAACATTATTAAGTTTGTTTGATGAATACGCATTATAATTTCCACTTGATCCTGAATTACCGATATTTCCACTATTAGACCCTTGTTTATACCATGATGCATTACTGCTCCTATTAACTACAAGAAGGCTTCGGTCATCCCTTTCATACGTGAATTTCATAGATTTTCCATCAGGACTTTGTATCTCTTTAATTTGCCATGATGAAGCTATTACCTCCGGTTTATATGTATCAGTACCTCCGGGCATTGTGGAAAATTCAACAGCCTTATCGTCCATGCCGAAAATATACCTCGTACCATCGTCTGTTGTTATAGTAAATCCATACAAGATTCTTTTGACAGTAGTATTTAAAGTACCTGCGTACATGGTACCAACAATTGTCTTTTCGGTTAAAACATAATCATTTTTATATGCAAATTCAACTTTAAAAGTCTTTCCATCTCGCGTTCTTCCTATCCACTTTCCTTTTTCATTAAGGTAAAAGCTTCCTGTCAGGTTGCCTGTATTAATGATAAACTCGTCAGGATCCGGAACAACGCTGGAGTTACCACCTACAAACTGTAGATTAGCACTAGCATAATTTTGCATATTTTGCTGACTATCCCAATTAGGATTATCTAATAATGAATAATTATCCAGGTAGGAAAAACGATTGTATGGAGTATATGTACTTTGATAAACCTCATCTACACCACCATTAACAATTCTCGTAATAGACCCGCCAACATTTAAATTCCAGCCCAAACCTACCCAAGTAGCTAGGGTTGAAGGCTTAACTGATTTCACATTATAGTCAAGAGACATCTTGAAATCACTTTCCCCATCTTCATCATTAAATATTGGAATATTTATTACAGGAACACCTTTATACATATTAACTGGATATTTTCCAATTATAGCAAATGGTGTTGCATTCGGGCTTTGTGGAAAAAAGTTTCCACCAAAATTTTGATAATTCTGTATACCCTGTGCATTAAAGCAAGAAGCTGCCAGTAAAGAAACTAATATTATATTTTTTTTCATGGGTTATTTCTTAATCAGTTTAGCATTCGCTGTTTTGTTATCATTCGTTTTCACCGTTACCAGATATGCTCCCTGAATAAGGTTCTGCGTATTGATCTTGGTAACTTTATTTTTAGTTTTTAAGCTCTGAAGCTGTCTTCCGCCCATATCATATACAATAATCTCTGCTTCAAACCCCTGTCCTGAGCTTGTCGAAGGAGTGGTCCCTGAGCTTGTCGAAGGGAAGCCGATCTCCACATAGGCGTAATCCGTTACCGGGTTCGGGTAAATCTTAATATCCTGCTTTTCAATCAGCTGGTCAATCTGTTTATCTCCAAGTTTCACAATCTTCCAGTTCTCTTTCCCCAATTCCTCTGCGCTGGTTCCCGCTAGAATTATGGATCCGT